>Ga0209755_10002259_pt1 | contig 26851 bp, 17 predicted proteins | sample TergutCo191P1_FD_187301 | JGI IMG/M metagenome (GOLD analysis project Ga0209755, IMG submission 187301) | Cornitermes sp. P1 segment gut microbial communities from Petit-Saut dam, French Guiana - Co191P1 (SPAdes) (version 2) | ecosystem: Host-associated > Arthropoda: Insects > Digestive system...
CCTTGACATCCGCTCATGGCAAGAGCCATATCACCATGGTCTTCCTCTTTTTCCATTGCAACGTCAAAATTGAAGCCATGCTTTTTAGAAAGCTCCATAAATCTATTGAAGAGCTTCATGGCACCACTGGCCATACAGCCGGTGCCTGCGCATATAACGACGCGGTTTTTATGTGAGGCAGCAGCTTTTGCAAAGTGCTCACTGCGTGCTTCAAGAGTTTTAATATCACACATTTGCAGCTTCCTCCTTGTATTTTTTTACAAGCTCAAGGGTCTTTTCTTTGTTTAGGGCACCGTAAACTGCATCGTTGATGGTAATTACAGGTGCAAGACCACATGTGCCTATGCATGCAACTTCTTCAAGTGTGAAGAGCATGTCGTCGGAAGTGTGCTTTTTTTCGTTCAAGCCAAACGCTTCTTGGAAAGTTTTGATGATTTCTGTAGATTTTCGCACATGGCATGCGGTGCCATCACAAACCCTTATGACATATTTACCCTTTGGCTCCAGAGTGAAATGTGAATAAAATGTCGCTACTCCATACACTGTACTTGGTGTAATTTTTAGAGCATTGGCGACATAGTTCATCACATCCTCCGGCAAATAAGAGTATGCCGATTGGATTTCCTGCAATATCGGAACAAGCATGTGAGGGTTGCATTCATGCTTTTCCAGTATAGCGCAGACGGTTTCAAATTTTGTGCTAAATTCTTGCAATTGCTGTATCCTCCTATCAATTTCTATCACGCTAGACATTGTAACATATTATCGGACGGTTTAAAAGGAGAAGTTTTCAATAATTTGGTAAAATCAAGCAAAAATCATAAGCGAAATAAAGATCGCTTTGTGATGTATGCAGTATACTGTGAATTTACTGTGAACACCCTTGACATTCATACTTTGCTGTGTTAAAGTCACGGTTATACAAAGGCCATGACGGAGAGAAAACTTAGCCATAAATCGACAAATTCGGTATAACAACCGAGCAGAGATACTGCGGAAGGTGTAAGCAGGTGTCGATGGATAAGCGATACACTTCCGAGCTGATGCTTCGAAAGTAGAGCTATAAAAGCTCTTTACTAGTAGGGGCATACGTTTTCCCCACGTAACGGGGAGTCGAGAGACGGCGCATGACGAGCCGTAATCAGGGTGGTACCGCGGGAAAGTATTCTCGTCCCTGAGTAAGTCCTAGCTTACTCAGGGACTTTGTTATTGTATAAAAAGAGTAAAATTTATTTTAGGGGAGTCAAAATGAGCAACGTAAAATTTATGTCAGGGGAGAATATCCCTCTGGAAATGCACAAAGTACGTATGGTGCAGAAGGTAAACCTCCTGCCGGTAGAAGATCGTCTTAAAGCGATTGAGGATGCGGGTTTTAATACGTTTCTGTTGCAAAATCGCGATGTTTTTATGGATATGCTGACTGACAGTGGTGTAAATGCGATGAGCCAAAATCAATATGCGGCAATGATGAGAGCTGACGATAGTTATGCTGGTTCTGAAACATACTACCGCTTAGAGGCTGTTTTGCAAGATGTTTTCGGAATGAAATATTTTCTTCCTGCACACCAAGGCAGAGCTTGCGAGAATATCATAGCACAAACCCTTGTTAAGCCTGGGCAAGTTACAATTATGAACTATCACTTTACAACAACGAAGGCGCACATAACGCTAAATGGCGGCAAGGTTGAGGAAATTTTGACTGATGAGGGCTTTAAGATAAAAAGTGATAAGCCCTTTAAAGGTGACATTGACCTGGATAAGCTACATGAGTCAATAAAACGCAACGGCAAAGACAATATTGCCTTTGTGAGAATTGAAGCCGGAACAAATCTAATAGGTGGACAACCGGTTTCAATGGAAAATATGCGGCAGGTTTCAAAGATTTGTCGTGACGAGGGGATAAAGCTTGTATATGATGCAAGTCTCCTTGGTGACAATCTTTACTTTATAAAAGTTCGTGATGAGGCATATAAGAATGTTGATATCATAGAGATTACACGTGAAATTGCGTCGCTTATGGATGTGGTATATTTCTCGGCACGTAAGCTGGGCTCGGCAAGGGGCGGCGGCATTTTGTGTGATGATGAGGCGCTATTCCTTAAAATGCGTGAACTTGTGCCGTTGTATGAAGGCTTTCTTACCTATGGCGGAATGTCAGTTCGCGAAATGGAAGCGCTTGCCGTCGGACTTCAAGAGACAATGGATTTTGATGTTATTAACCAGACACCTATTATTGTCGAAGCGTTGTGCAATGAGCTCTTGAAAAACGGCGTGCCTGTTGTAACCCCGCCTGGTGGGTTGGGTTGTCATGTGGATGCCATGGAGTTTTGTTCTCATGTTCCGCAAAATCTATATCCGGCGGGCGCATTGGCAGCTTCTATATTCATTGCAAGCGGTGTGCGCTGTATGGAACGCGGTACAATGAGCGAACAGCGCAACGAAGATGGCAGCGAGCCGCTTGCGGAGATGGAGCTTGCTAGGATTGCTGTACCAAGACGTGTGTTCACTCTTTCACAAGTTAAGTATACAGCTGACCGCATAAACTGGCTATATCAAAACCGTGAATTAATCGGCGGTTTGAAATTCGTGGAAGAGCCTAAAATGCTGCGATTCTTCTTCGGAAGGCTTGAACCAATTGGCGACTGGCCTTCGCTACTCGCAGCAAAGTTTAGAGAGGATTTTGGGGACAGTCTTTAGATAAATGGCGATAAGCAATAGAAAAGCAGGTGGTCACTTTTTTGGTGCACACCTGCTTTTGTCAAGGTTTCATTACCTTAGTTCAACTATATTAACATTTCCGCTTCTTGTAGAGAAGGAGAATTGGGCACCGCGGGTTTGGAGTGTCACGGGGATGTCGCTATTAAACCTGCCGGAACCTGAGGTGTGGCGGACTGTTATAGAGCCTTCGTTTGGAATAGTTACGGTGACTGTACCTGATGCTGTCTCTACATTTAGTGCTGAGGGAACGATAATGCTTCTAATAGAAACTCTTCCGGAGGAGGTATCGGTATTTACGCTGTAGAAAGCACCGGATAATTCGACAGAGCCTGATGTTGTATCAATGTTTGCTGTGGATTGTACAGTCGTGTTGTTTAGTAAAACATTGCCTGAGGTGCTATCGATACTTACGCTGTTAAATGCTCCGGAAGCATCAACTCTTCCTGATGTGGTGTCGATGTCGAGATCTGCTGAAGAGCTATCGGAAATGTGAATTGTGCCTGATGTGGAGTTGGTTTCTATTTCGCTTGAAATAATATTGGAAAGGGAAATATTACCGGAAGTGGTGCTTATATCAATGTGGGTAATGGACATGCCATATACATGGACACGCCCGGAAACGGAGTCTATGTCCAGACTGCTTAGATTCTCGGACAGCGTACGTGGGACTAGGATTTCAAGCTTTTTTGGAGGCATTCGCCCAATTCTTGCCGAGACTCTGCGATCTAAAAACTCTATTTCTAAAGTATTGTCAGATACCCTCATGGATAGGTGTTCATTGTCATGCAGAGTGCGCTGGGCAAACTCGGTAATCTCTATTTCATCACCGTCATGTGGGGTCATAGTTATTTCGCCAGAAATCCAATCGACACTTATGGAAGTAATTCCGTCAGGATTTGCGGTGTATGTACCGACAATGTTAAATGTGCCTGTAAGTGATTCAGTTCCGCCGATTCCAATTCTAAAGGGCATGTTTCTGTCAATCCATGACGGACGTATTCCAAAGATGGTGCCAGTAACAAACCATCCGACCAGCCCCAAGAATATTGCAGATATAATGATCCAACAAATGATTGTAACCACTCTGATAGTTTTCAATGACTATTCCTCCGTTTTATTGTTGATTATACCGCACTAGGCCGAGTAGTCAATGCTGTAAAAATGTATAGTTCATTAAATTATCATTAAACCTTGCGCTGAGATATAACAGGGTATATAATATCAACCGGGAGCAATTTTCCTTATTTTCATGAAAGGATGCCCGTAAATGAAGAACAAGCAAGAACGCGCAAAATGGATGCCTATATTCTTTTTGGTGGTCATCCTTATGCTGATATATCACACACTGAGTAACTTTGCCAGTGTCACAGCAGAAATCGTAAGATTTTTGGGTGTTCTTGCGCCGCTTCTCTCTGGTGTTTTGTTTTCGTATTTTCTGTATATACCGCATCAGCTTTTTGAAAGGTTATTTTGCAAAATTAAAATAGACTTTTTTGCAAAGCGAGCAAGGCTCTTTGCGACACTTGTAGTGTTTGTTTTGTTGATTGTGGTAATAGCACTTGTCATTAATTTTGTCATACCAATAATTTTCACGAGTGTAATTGATTTGGCAAACAGTCTTCCTGCATACGTTTCATTCGTTACGGACTTCATCGACAGCGTGCCTGACGATGGATTTTGGGGCAATTTTGGTATCATCGAAACCTTGACGGACAATGCCGGATATATGATCAGCATGGCTTTTAATGTAGCGACCATTGAGCAGTTTGCGATGGGAATTATCAGCTTTGCAAGTGATTTGCTCAACTTGGTTTTAGGTTTGGTAATTTCACTTTATATACTTTTAGAACGGGAGCGAATTGTCGGATTCCTCAGAGGTCTGAGCAGAGCGGTGTTTAAAACGGAAAAGCGCAGAGTGAGAGTCAACAGATATATGCGCCAAGTCAACAAAGTTTTATTTACTTTTATTGCAAGCAAAGGTCTTGACAGTATAATAAACCTTGTTGTTGTAACAACTATTTTGCTGCTTTTTGATGTACCATATGCGCTTCTTCTGGGAATGATGGCAGGTGTGTTTAACTTCATACCCTATCTTGGCTCACTTATTGCGGTTATAACAATCACCCTGATCACATTAATTACCGGCGGCTTTGATCAGGCGATACTTGTAATAATTCCGCTGTTCTTATTCCAACAGTTAGATGGAAACTTCATTGAGCCGAGGATTATGAAGTCATCGCTGAAAATCAGTCCTATATTGGTTATTATTGCGGTTGTAGCAGGAGGTGCCTATTTCGGTGTTGTCGGAATGTTCCTTGCTGTTCCAATAGCAGTAATAATCAAGCAGATATTACTTGAGTACATAAGCTCAAATGAAGAATCAGAAAAGATAGATGAGGATGAAGTCGTGGTAGTTACTTTCTCTGAAATAGGAGATGTTGATACAAGCACCACTACAGAAGATTAATCACGGAGGAACATAGATGCTATATAACCCATTTGACCCGCTGTTTCTAGTACTTGTAGTGCCGGCCATGCTTTTTTCTATGTGGGCGCAGTTTAAAGTACAAAGCAGCTTTAAAAAATATTCACAGCAGCAAACCTCTAAGCGGCTTACAGGTGCGCAAGCGGCCAGAGCCGTTTTAGATGATGCCGGAGTAACCGGAGTAAAAATCGAGGCAGTTGCGGGTAATTTGACGGATCACTTTGACCCAAAAGCGAATGTGATAAGGTTATCAGACAGTGTGTATAACTCAACATCTGTTGCTGCGGTAGGCGTGGCTGCACACGAAGCCGGACACGCAATTCAATATGCAAACCATTATGCTCCCATGAAACTGAGAGCCGCAATTATTCCAGCGACGAATATTGGGTCTAAGCTATCTATGCCGCTTGTTTTAATTGGACTGCTGATGAGTATGCCTGGTCTGATTAATATTGGGATAGTACTTTTTGGAACGGTTGTCATATTTCAACTTATTACATTGCCCGTTGAATTTAATGCTTCTAGTCGTGCGATAAAAATACTTGATAACTCAGCACTTCTGGCAAGAGATGAAGTGCCTGCATCAAAAAAAGTTTTGACTGCGGCAGCGCTGACATATGTTGGTGCCCTAGCTGTTTCACTGGCACAACTGCTTCGTCTGGTTTTACTTTCTCGTGGGAGGCGTTAAGGCGATAAATTAACACAGGAACATGAAAAAGCACTACATATAGGCGCAAATTTTGACATAACTTCAACTGAATTTCAACAAAAATTCAAAATTTGTTGAAATATAGTTGAAGTTTGTAGTATATTATACACCTTGTGGTTTTGTACAAAGCAAATCCATCCATTGATAACGGAGGGAGACAATGATTCGAATACTCATAGTAGAAGATGACCACAATTTGCGAAAGTTTATGGCAGATGTGCTTTATGATGAAAGGTATACGCCAATAACCGCAAAGGATGCCTTTGAAGCTCTCGATATTCTAGAAGATCAGCATATTGATTTGATGATCACTGACATAATGATGCCGGGAATGGATGGTTATGCCCTTACAGAGCAACTGCGTGATGCAGGATATGATTTCCCGATACTCATGGTTACAGCAAGGGAGTCAATAAAGGACAAGCGCAAAGGTTTTATTGTTGGAACGGATGACTATATGGTAAAGCCTGTTGACGAAGAAGAATTAGTGCTACGTGTTAAAGCGCTGTTGAGAAGAGCAAAAATTGCCAGCGAGAGAAAGATTGCCATAGGGATGGTATTACTGAACTACGACAATTTGACTGTCAGCAGAGCATCGGAGCGGATTACGTTGCCGCAAAAAGAGTTTGCGCTGCTTTACAAACTTTTGAGTTATCCGAATATCATATTTACGCGCCTGCAGCTCCTAAAGGATATTTGGGGGGTAGATACCGAATCGACGGATCACACTGTCAGCGTTCACATAGGAAGACTGCGTGAAAGATTTGACGGATGGACTGAATTTTCGATTGAAACGGTGCGAGGACTTGGATATAAGGCAGTAAGGAAGGATGACGGATAACTTTGCATACCTCAATGAATTGAAAGGGATGATCATAAAAATGAAACGAATAATTTCTACAATACTAATACTTTGTCTGGTGGTATCTGGTGCAACAGTGTTTGCACAACCAGTCGAAGCTGGAACGCGCAATTTGCCGAGAGTTGACAACACCTCAAATCTAAGGCTCAATCATGCTGATATTGAGCAATTAGTTTTGCGTAATAATCCCGTGGTTAGAAACAACGCAATAACTCAACAGGGTCTTAACGATATGATTGGCACTCCGCGCATGACTGATGCGTTGATTGCCGGACAAAACCAGCTTTTGGCTATGCAAGCTCACACCAATGCAATTTTGACATCAATTATGGCAATGCCTGTTGAAGGGCCGGATCCTGTCAGAGATGGTATTATCATGTCACTTGTAAATGATATTGCTTCTAGTGAGAGGGACATAATGCAGCTGTCAGCTCAAATTGATCAGATGAATTCTGATCCTGTGCGCAACACATTTAATAGGTCAGTCATGCAGATTAATAATGCTAACAGACAGGTGATTTGGGGTGTCGAAAGCCTTTATCTTGCATACCATACTTTGACTAGGCAACTTGAACAGGCACTGGAGAACCTCACAACTCTAAATAGTAACATTGACGTGATGGAAAGGCGTCATGCTGTCGGACATGTAACGGAACGCGCTGTGCAAAATGTTAGAAACTCACGTACGCAGCTGGAAGTCGGAATTGTTACAATGAAAAACGAACTGGGAAATATTAGGAGCCAGATTAACACATTGCTTGGCAGAGACTTTGATGCGCCGTTGCAAATCGGAGTGTTGCCGGAACCAGACCGCGCTTTTCTTAACTCCAGAGATGCGGCAAGAGATCTGAGAGACGCAAGGGGAACAAATGCCGCTCTAAATATTGCAAGGATAGATATGGACGAGCAATCACAACTGTGGGGTGAAGATGCAAGAAGGCAAGAGGCTTTGGCGAGAAATAACTATGAAAGTGAGATCAGAGCGCTGGCTCAGAGGATGGATAGCCTGTCCAGAGCAATAAATGAAAGAATAACAACTCTTGAGCTTGCAGAAGAGCAACTGGATTTTTTACGGCAAACTTTTGAGGAAACACAAAGAAGATATAGCCGAGGACTGGTTTCGAGAGTTGAACTTGGGCAAGCTCGAAGCGAGGTAAGTCTGCAAGAAATAAGAGTAGCTTCAGCCGATGCAGAACTATTCGGGGCAATTAGGCGTTACGAATGGTTTGTGAGAGGGCTCAACACATAAGAACAAGGAAACAGTACTTCGTTTTTGAAATAACTATACAAAGATTGCGGTGGATTTTTTCGCTTAATGAGGCAAAAAATCGAAGGAATACCACTGGTCTTTCAAGATTTTTTAACGAAGTCAGGCGTAAAAAGGCAACGCAAGATTTATAGAGTTATTTTGAAAACGGAGCACTAAAATATGATAAAAGTTTTCTCTCGTTTGAAACCTAAAGAATGGCTGATGATCTGTATTAGTCTTGTGTTTATTGTAACACAGGTATGGTTGGATTTGCTTATTCCTGAATATATGGCGGAAATAACGCGCATCGTATCCGCACCAGGAGGGATGCTTAGTGATGTACTCAGTGTAGGCTTCATGATGTTTTTATGTGTTCTGGGCGGAGCGGTGGCATCGATTGTTATAGGATTTTTCTCTGCAAGGATTGGGGCGAGCTTTTCACAAAGTATGCGCCGTGACGTTTTCCGGCGAGTTGAAAGCTTCTCTCTTGAGGAGATTAACAAATTCTCTACGGCCAGCCTGATAACGCGCACAACAAATGATATAACTCAGATTCAAATGCTCATAATTATCGGTCTGCAGGTTTTTATAAGAGCACCAATTATGGCCACCTTGGCGCTGAGTGCCATGTCTACAGGGAATTGGGAGTGGACGGCGCTGACAGGTATTCTTGTCGCTATTATTGTCATTATGATTTCTGCGCTCATGATTTATGCCCTGCCGAGATTTAATAAAATACAAACTTTGACAGACAGCCTCAATCTTGTTACCAGAGAGAACCTCACAGGCATTCGCGTTGTGAGGGCGTATAATGCTGAAGACTTTGAGGAGCGAAAGTTTGAAAAAGCAAATGACGAATTTACCTCAAATAGCCTGTCGGTTAACCGTGCCATGCAGATTATGAATCCGGTAATGCGCTTGGTTATGATAGCACTGTCTGTGGGCATATTTTGGATTGGCGCCTTTTTGATTGAAGCTGCTGCACAGACAGAGCGTATTGATATTTTTGCGAACATGGTGGTGTTTTCCCAGTACGCTATGCACGTCATTATGTCCTTTATGATGCTTACAATGGTGTTTATCATCTTGCCGCGCGTCATGGTCTCTTTAAAGCGTGTCAATGAAGTGCTTGACACGGAGCCAAAAATAGTTGATGGAAAAATGTCACAGTCGCCTGACGGTTTCATCGGTGAGGTGGAATTTAAAAATGTGAGTTTTAAATATCCAGATGCAGAGGACTATGCCCTGTATGACATTAGTTTCAAAGCTTCAAGAGGGGAAACAGTGGCGTTAATCGGCTCAACAGGTAGCGGGAAATCCACGGCGATTAATCTAGTGCCTCGTTTTTATGACGCGACAGACGGGCAAGTATTAGTAAACGGTGTTGACGTAAGGGATTATACTCAAGAATACTTGCGCAACAAACTTGGTTATGTGCCACAGAAGGCTGTCATGTTTTCGGGTACTGTAATGTCTAATGTAACATTTGGCGACAATGGTAAGCCCACGATGGATTTACAAGAAATAGAAGCAGCTGTAACAATCGCTCAAGCTATGCCATTTGTTGAGAAAATGGAGGATAAATTTGAGTCACACATAGCACAGGGCGGTACAAATGTATCCGGCGGCGAGAAGCAGCGTCTGGCTATCGCGCGTGCTGTTTGCAGAAGGCCGGAAATTTACATCTTCGATGACTCGTTTTCCGCACTAGACTACAAGACGGATCGGCAGTTGCGCCATGCGCTGCGTCAGGAGACATCGGGAGCTACAAGCCTGATTGTATCCCAACGCATTGGCACAATTCGAGATGCTGACAAAATCCTTGTGTTTGATGAGGGGAGGCTTGTTGGCATGGGCAAACATGACGAGTTGATGGAATCCTGCGCAGTTTATCAGGAGATAGCTCATTCACAATTGACTGCGGAGGAATTAGGGTTATGAAAAACAACTATGTAGTCGGACAAAACAAACTACAAAATAGGGGATTTGGTGGTGGCTCGCCCCAAGTTGGAGCAAGTGAAAAACCCAAAAATTTTGGTAGTTCAATTTTCAGAATCATAAAAAACGTTGGCAAATATAAGTCTGCGCTCATAGTATCAATTATGCTCGCACTTTTGACAACGGCCACAACGTTAGCCGGACCTGACCTGCTCAGAATGCTCACAGACACTATATCGTATGGACTCGATACAAGCATTGATATTGAGCATGTTATGTTTTTGTGCATTATCATAATTGCGGTATTTGGCGTGGGTGCAATATTTAGTTATATTCAAGGCCTTATTCTAACGACAGTTACTCAGCGTTTTGCACAAGATCTTAGATCTAGTGTGTCGAAAAAAATAAACAGACTTCCACTGAAATACTTCGATAATACCACCTATGGTGATATCCTCAGCCGAGTAACAAATGATGTTGACACAATCGCGTCGGCGCTGACTATGAGCATTAGTTCTCTGGCTGCTGCTTTAGTGTTGTTGGTTGGTACGTTTATTATAATGCTCATAACAAACGCATTGATGGCGCTTGCTGCCGTTGTATCAGTTATTGTAGGTTTTGTTCTGATGGCTATTATAATGGGTCGATCACAAAAATATTTTACCCAAAATCAAGAAATCCTTGGGTCGATAAATGGATATGTCGAGGAGATGTTTACCGGACACAATGTAGTAAGAGCATATAATGGTGAGCGCAAAGTTAATAAAGATTTCGATGTGATAAATGACGAACTTTATACCAGTAATTGGAAATCCGCATTTTTGTCGGGACTAATGATGCCGACGATGTTCTTTATCGGCAATCTTGGTTATGTAGCGGTCTGTATTGTCGGTGCTGTGTTTGCAATAAGGGGTGATATTTCCTTCGGTGTCATCATAGCGTTCACTCTGCATATTCGTAATTTCACACAGCCACTTGGCGGAATAGCCCAAGCCATGTCTGTCCTACAGGCGGCGGCGGCGGCTTCAGAGCGTGTGTTTGATTTTCTAGAAGCTGAGGAAATGAAAGATGAGAGTGACCTCACACATGAGTTAAGAGACATCAGAGGTGACGTAGACTTTTTAAATATTGCCTTTAGCTACACAGAAGACAAGCCGGTAATAAAGAATTTTTCAGCAAGCATCAAAGCTGGGCAGAAAGTTGCCATTGTCGGTCCGACAGGCGCGGGAAAAACTACAATTGTCAATTTATTAATGCGTTTTTACGAGATGAATAGTGGTGAAATTAATGTTGACGGGGTGCCTATTTCACAGCTTAGACGTGAAAATGTCCATGAGCTCTTCTGTATGGTGTTGCAGGATACTTGGCTATTTGAGGGGACTATAAAGGAAAATGTTATTTACAGCAAAGAAGGGGTCTCAGACGATGAGGTAGAGGATGCCTGTAAGGCTGTGGGATTGCACCATTTTATTAAAACTTTGCCACATGGATATGATACGGTGTTGGGAGAGAATGTCACTTTATCCGCCGGGCAAAAACAGCTTTTGACCATTGCCAGAGCGATGGTAGAAAAAGCGCCGCTACTTATTTTAGATGAGGCAACAAGTTCTGTTGACACACGCACTGAGGTGTTGGTACAAAGAGCTATGGAAGAGTTGACGGTGGGCAGAACGTCTTTCGTCATTGCCCACAGGCTTTCAACCATCCGAAATGCAGATGTAATACTCGTAATGCGCGACGGAGACATAGTTGAAAATGGCAGCCATAATGAACTGATTGCCCAAAACGGGTTCTATACGGAACTCTACAACAGCCAGTTTGGGTAAAGTATAAAAGATACTTAGACGCACTGTCACATCAATGCTAAAAGCAGAGGGCTGTCGCACTAAGAGCAGTGTGGCAGCCTCGCTTGTTATTATGATATGAATAGTTTTTGCAACTGGACTCCTCTAAACTTCAAACGAACTTCAACAAAAATTAATAATTAGTTGAACTTTAGTTGAACTTTATGGTGTATTATATCGAAACTGTGTTTGGTTCCGACACGAAATCGGTAAATCACAAAGTTAGCGCACATATAGGCAGGATCAGGAAACGCCTAGGCGATTGGTAGGAATTCGAGATTGAAACTGTGCATGGAATGCTGGACGTAGGGCGGGAAGACATGATGAAGGGTAAAATATCTAACAAATTCTTCAAAGAAAAAATTTCCATGCTAGTTATTCTGGTTGTGATGATTTTTGCCATCCTCATTGCCAGCAATATTTTAGCTGGATTTGTAACATATATTTTGGTGGTTTATGACATAATACAATTTCCCTTGGCTCAACCGATCGAAGCCGCAGTAGTTTCCATGGCCGTTTCTAGTTTGCTCATTGGTACCATACTTGCTAGGTTTTTCGGAGGCAGATTCCTGCGACAAATAAATGAGCTCGCAGCGGCCACGAAAGCAGTAGCCGCAGGAAACTTCAATGTCCGCATCAAAAGAGGCGGAACAAAGGAGATGGATTTTATCAGAAGCAGTTTTAATAATATGGCCAAGGAACTAGCAAACATAGAAACCCTTCGTGTTGATTTTGTAAACAATGTCTCTCACGAATTCAAAACACCCATCGCCTCCATAAGAGGTTTTGCCCAAAGGCTCAAAAGAAATTCCCTGACTGCTCAGCAACGCGATGAGTATTTAGATATAATAATTTCAGAAAGTGAACGGCTCACGCGATTGTCCAGCAATGTTTTGCTACTCTCAAGGCTTGAAAACACAGAGAAAATAATTGAAAGGGCAGAATTCAGACTCGATGAACAGCTTCGCAGAACGGTCTTGCTAATGGAACCGCAACTGTTGAATAAAGGTATTGAAGTAGGCGTTGAACTTGAGGCGGTGACCTTAGTGGCGAATGAAGAAGTGCTCAGCGACCTGTGGATAAACCTTCTTAGCAATGCCATTAAATTTAGCTTTGATGCTTCGACAATTGGGCTTAAGCTAACCGCCACGAAAAACGAAGCCATTGTGACAGTCTCAGATGAGGGTGCAGGGATGAATGAGGAAGTTCTAGAGCATATTTTCGACAAGTTTTATCAGGGGGACAAGTCCAGATCTACAGAGGGCAACGGGCTTGGACTGACGCTTGTAAAGAGAATTTTGGAACTCGAAAATGGGAAGATAGAAGTGGAGAGTGCGCCGGGAAAAGGAGCCACATTCAAGGTCTCACTTCCTATAAACAAAAAATAGCTATCTGATTACAGATATTTTAGGAGGATACTAAAATGCGTTATGCAATCAATTGGAAAAGCAAAATTTTGCGTGTCATTGGGCTTGTATTAGCTTTAGCTATTGTGCTTTCGGTAGCGGCCTGCGTTGCAGCGATGCAAGGTATAGCGGGAAGTGTGAATACAGACACAGATGCGTCGCTCGAAGCTGGATTAGAAAATGCGCCGGAAGTAGAGCAAGAAGCCGATTTGGAAACTGTGGCGGAGAGGTTAGTCGCCGTCAACACTGCACCCGTACAAACCGGAGATATACACACAGAACTTTCCTTCACAGGTCAAGTAAAAGCCTCCTCACAAATTACTGTGATGAGTAGACTTCAAGGCGTCGTAGACGAGGTGATGGTCAATGTCGGCGACTTCGTAAGTGAAGGTGATATACTGTTTACAATGGATGAATCTGACATCCAAGCAAATGTACGAACGCTAAATGCACAGCTAAGTACCGCAGATGCCGCTGTGAGAGCCGCAGAAACAGGTGTTTCGCTTGCTACTGGCAGTGCTGTTCAAGGTCAGATCCTGCAAACACGAGGAGCTCTTACGCAGGCAGAAGCGGGCGTAGTACAGGCCGAGGCTGGTGTAGTGCAAGCGCAAGCGGGTGTGGAACAAGCCGAGGCGGGCGTGGAACAACGAGCGCTGGGTGTTAGGCAGGCTGAGATTGCATATGCCGATGCAAGGGCAAATTTTGAGAGCATGTCCATTTTGCTAGAGTTCGGTGATATCTCTCAAGTGCAGTTTGAGCAGGCTGCATCCGGAGCAAACAATGCCGCAATTATGCTCGAACAAGCCAAATCAGCATATGAGATGGCTAATATCTCCCTTGAACAGGCCAGAAATGGTGTTGAGCAAGCCAGAAAAGGTGTGGAGATTGCAAGAAGTGGTGCTGCACATGCAAGAGAAAGTTATAGATTAGTTTCACAAAGTGTTGCAGGCGAAAATAGGAGGAGAGCTCAGGACGGACTGGCACAGGCAGAGGCTCAGAGAAATGTTCAGGCAGTAAACCTTGAAGCTGCGCGTGACAGACTAGACGATACAGTAATAACAGCTCCAATCTCGGGAGTGATAAGCTCACGAGGTGTTGAAGCTCGGGCTATGCTTCTTCCAAATGTCGCTCCTATCACTATTGTAAGCATAGATGAAGTAATAGTACATGTAAATGTAACGGAAACAATAGTAAATCGGATAGCAAATGGTCAGCGCATCATTGTAAATATCCCTGCTGCTTCTGATGTCCCATTTGAGGGAGAGGTAATTACAGTCAGCCCCACAGTCGATCCGATGACGCAGACATTCGTTGTTGAGGTTTCACTAGAAAACCGAGATATGTTGCTCAGACCCGGCATGTTCGCCGAGGCATTCTTTATTCGATATCAAGCCACTGATACTTTGATAGTGCCACGTGGTGCTGTGTTAATGGAGAGCGGACAAGCAGTTGCTTTTGTAGTTGAGGATGGACGAGCCGTCAGACGTGAGGTTACAGTCGGAATCGACAGCGGACCTGAGATTGAAATACTCAGCGGACTTAACGAAGGCGAGGAGCTTATCGTCACAGGCCAGACATTTGTGCGTGATGGAGTTCCGGTCATAGTTAGCGAAAATGGGGGTGCGGCAAATTGAGCCTACCTGAAATATCTATCAGGCGCCCAGTAACCACTGTAATGCTGACGCTGATTGTGGTTATACTGGGTCTAATCTCAATGACAAATCTAAGACAGGAACTTATGCCGGAGATAAATTTGGGCATAGCCGTAGTTTTTGCACAATATGATGGTGCAGGTCCTGAAGAGGTCGAAAATCTTGTAACCAGACCTTTGGAGACAGCTCTGAGTACCGTGAGCAATTTGCAGACTATCACGACCACTTCTTCAAGTGGATCATCTGCGATCATCCTAGAGTTTGCCGAGGGTACAGACATGGACTTCGCTACGTTGCGAATGCGCGAAAATATAGATATGTTTAGGATGTTACTTCCAGACGGGGTGAATCCGGTGGTCATGCAAATTGACCCTAATATGATGAGCGGATTCACATTCGGCGTCACGGGACCGTTTGATATGGTTACTCTGCGTAGCTTAGTTGAGGATAATATAGTTTTGCGCATCGAGCAAATCGAAGGTGTAGGCTCTGTTGGGGCAAGCGGCGGTGTGGAGAGGCTAATCACGATTGAACTCCACCCAGAAAGACTTATAAGTTATGGTTTGACATCACAGCAGGTAGCCGGGATTTTGGCATCGGAGAACATAAACAGGCCTGGAGGTATGCTTCTACAAGGTGATGTGGAGCTACAAGTGCGCACAACAGGAGAATTTCAGGAAGTTGAGGAGATAATAAATCTGCCTCTCATAACGCCGCGTGGGGCGCAGATTCGCCTATCAGATGTTGCAGATGTGACAGATGGATTTAGAGAAGTCACTTCCTATGCAATTATAAACGGACTACATGGTATTACGGTAGCCGTGACAAAGCAGTCAATTGCAAACACAGTTGAAGTCTCCGACCTAATAAATGCGGAACTCGAAAATCTGCGCCGTGACTTCCCTGAGCTGACATTCACAGTAATGGAAGATAGCGCTGAATTCATTAGGGCATCAATAAACAATGTGTGGGTAACAGTACTCCAGGCAACGGCACTTGCAATTATTATTCTCATGCTGTTTTTGGGGAATTTCCGCTCACCGCTGATAATCGGTGTGTCGATTCCCGTCGCAATTGTAGCCAGTATGGCACTGATGTATTTTACCGGCATTACCCTTAATATGGTAACTCTCAACGCGCTCGTAGTAAGCGTTGGTATTTTGATAGACAATGCCATAGTTGTATTGGAGAGTATAGCCAGATATATTGATTTGGGTATGGAGCCAAAAGAGGCCTCAAAAAAAGGCGCCAGAGAGGTCAGCATGGCGATTACGGTATCTACACTCACCACCATCGCAGTTTTCGTGCCGGTGCTCTTTGTAGGGGGCATAGCAGGAGAGATGTTTGGACAATTGGGAATTATTATATCATTTACATTGCTTTCATCGCTGGTAGTTTCCCTGACATTTGTACCTATGGCCTGTTCAAAGTTTCTCCGTCAGCGCGATCCCGACAAGAAGATAAGCCCATTGCGCCGTACTTGGCTGGTCTGGGACAGGGGATATAATGGATTCAGGGGTATTTACGGCAAGATGCTAAAGTGGTCGCTGAGCCACAAGCTGCTTGTTGTTGTGATTTTCATAGCGTTTTTGTTACTGTCAGGTTCTGTTATCGGATTTATGGGAATGGAATTTATGGCAGAGATGGATCAGGGGCAAGTGACCATATCTGTCAACACGCCGCGAGGTGGTTTGCTAGATGAAATATCGCAGGCGACTTCAGATGTGCTTGAGCGTATCGATGGCATGCCGGAGATAGATGAGGTGTTGGTAACAGTTGGAGGTGGCGGAGGACCTTTCGGTGCGGGAGGCTCAAATAATTCATCAATTCTTATAACCCTTGTTGATAGGCAGGAGCGTCTGCCAATTGGTGAAGTTATGGAGAAGATGCGAGACCGCATTGGGCTCTTGCCTGGTGTGGAGTATACGGTAAATGCGGCTGGGGATATGATGGCTGGAGGTGGCAACTCCATCAGCTTTAATCTGTTTGGTGACAATCCTGAGCAATTGGCTCAGACAGGAGACCAAATTGTAGAACTCATATCCACAATCCCGACTATTAGAAACGCGTCAAGCTCCCACCAATTGGGTTCTCCCACTGCGCGCGTCAGCGTAGACAGGGACAGAGCCAATCACCATGGTCTGCAAGCTGCGGGAGTTGCGAGTACTGTAAATATGGCAATCAGCGGTATGACAGTGACGCGATTTAGAGTTGAGGGCGGTGAGGTTGACGTGCTCATGCGCTTTAGACAGGACAGGCTCAACTATATAACAGACCTACACAACCTAATGCTGATGACACCGCGCGGTCTTTCAATTCCACTATCGGAAGTTGCTGAGATCTATGAAGAAGAAGGTCCTGTTTCAATAACGAAGATAAATCAGCGCAGATATATCACTATAAACGCAGAATTTGTAGAAACTGATCTAAACACAGTTTCTAATGATGTTAGCACATTGCTTGACGATTTTGATTTTCCTCCGGGGATATCATACGAATTTGGTGGAATGTTTGAGATGATGATGGAGGCTTTTGGCTCGCTGGCAATTGCACTTTTGCTGGGCTTTGTGCTGCTCTATATGGTAATGGCTTCGCAATTTGAATCCATTGCATATCCGGCGACAATTCTTTTCTCCATACCTATTGCGTGGACAGCAGGATTGTTTGGGGTATTCATAATGGGGGATAATATAAGTGTCGTATCCTTTATTGGGCTTATCCTTCTGATGGGTATAGTTATCAATAATGGAATTATGCTGGTGGACTTCATAAACAGAAAGCGTAAAGAGGGGATGAGTGCTTTAGATGCAATCCTCTTTGCAGGTCCTGTTCGTTTGCGCCCTATTCTAATGACGACACTCACAACGGTTGTTGGACTCATGCCCATGATGTTCGCAGCTGCAGAAGGTGCTGAGATGCAAAGACCGCTAGGTGCTGTAATTGTTTTCGGACTTTCTTTTTCATCTATGATTACGCTTTTCCTAATCCCGGTACTCTACCTGACCCTACACAACATTCGCAAGAAGCGAGAAGAGCGCAAGGCAAAACGTAGAGCAAACAAAGCAATTCCCGTAACAGTAGAAGTAGAATAAGATTTCATAAAACAAAAATCGGCGATTTTTCGAGAGAAAAATCGCCGATTTAAGTCTAAATAACCCTATGAGAAAAACGCTGCAACTAGGGAAATAGCTGTCATAAGGGATGACCATGTAGTACCTGCCCAAGCGAAAAACGTTGAACCTATCATATTCGCAGAACCTCCTTCTTTTTCGTCTCTTTTCGATTTGCGTTTGCATGACAATGAGCAAAACTGCCTAAATTGCCAACAAACAGAAGCTTATGGGACACTCCATAAGGCTTTGAGTTGTTTCGAGTTTGAATTTGTAAATTGGGGGGACTAGAAAGGTCTTAAAAGAAACGCCATGAGAGCCTGTGCTTGATTGAACAACTGAGCGCCCAAAATAATCCAAGCACCTGTGCCGCCACTTATTGGGGGAGCTGGAGTAGGAATAAAGTTCATAAAAACACCTCCTTATAAAAATATTTTTTTAAATAGCGAAGCCAATACCTATAACCAACCACTTATGTCTACATGGTTAAATGTGCATATTAGCTTTGAGACAGAATACATCATCTTCTCAAAAAAGTCAACCTTTTTTGCAAGAAATTATGCGTTTTTTTACTTGCAAAGTACTAATATATGATAGAGTGTGTTTTGTACAAATGGATGAAGTGAAAAGAGAACAACAAAAAGTGCAGCAAAGCTGAAATAATTTTGCATAAAAAAACGACGACCTTTCATAAGAAAAATCGTCGATTTAAATCTAAGTTGACTCTATGAGAAGAATGCTGCAACCAAAGAAACAGCTGTCATAAGAGCTGACCATGTCACACCCGCCCAAGCAAAAAATCCAGATCCGATCATAGGTGAAGTCCTCCTTTCTTCAATTATATAACTCCGAAAAACAAGTATAGCCTTATTTTTCAACAAACAAAAACCCACGGGGACACACCGTAAAGCTTAAATTGCCTTGAGATTTAAAAAGTTAAGACTCTTAGAAAGGTCTTAGTAGAAAAGCCATGAGAGCTTGTGCTTGATTGAACAATTGAGCGCCAAGAATGATCCAAGCACCTGTACCACCGCTGATTGGGGGAGCTGGAGTAGGAATTAAGTTCATGGAAGTACCTCCTGTTAAAATATTTTTTTAAATAGCGAAGCCAACACTTATTATTAACCACTTGTGTCCAGATGGTTAATTACGCTTATCGACCCGAACATAGAATACAACAATCTATCAAGAAAGTCAACCATTTTTATCCATAAATTCCTCTTTTTTTTAGACAAAATGTTAAAGTTGGGCAAAGTTATGTTGTATTTTGATATCTTCATAGAAAAACATGGTTTATAATAGGTGCTATACACTGCTTGCTTAATTGAGTTTTAATGTCAAGGAAAATGCTTTTTTTGATACTTTAAAGCGAGAGGAGGTGAAGCAACCGTAATGTTTTATTGATGCAAAATTGTTGCCACATAAAAAAGGCGATTTTTCGAGAGAAAAATCGCCGGATTAAGTCTAAATGACACTATGAGATAAATGCGAAAAACAGAGAAACGGCTGTCATAAGGGCTGACCATGTCACGCCCATCCAAGCAACAACACCTGATCCTATCATGGTTGTGGGACCTCCTTCTTTATTAGTCTTGTTTGCGAACAAACATAATTCAATCTACTGCAAACAAATAGAAACTTATGGGGACACTCCATGTTGTTTCAACCTGTTTTGAGTTTAGATTATAAATTTAAAAAAGTGATCCTAGAATGGTCTTAGTAGGAACGCCATGAGAGCTTGTGCTTGATTGAACAATTGAGAACCTAAAATAATCCAAGCACCTGTACCACCAGTCATTGGGGGAGTTGGAGTGGGAATAAAATTCATGAAAACACCTCCTGTTAAAATATTTTTTTGAGAATAATTAAAGCCAACACTAAGCTAACCACTTGTGTCCAGGTGGTTAATTGTACACATCAGCTTGGACACAGAATACATTATTATACCGAAAAAGTCAACCTTTTTTATCTACAAATTCCGTCTTTTTTAAACGAAATGTTAAAAAGTGAGTAAAGTTGTGCACGATTTTGGCGATATCATAAAAAAACGCATTTTAGAGGCGTTCGATTTTATGCTTTTCTTGCGCATTATTTTAATGATGAGAAAAGTAGTTTTTTTGACACTAATAATGCAATGAGAAATGAGAAAAATCGAAAACAAGTCTGCACATATGAGTCATATAAACTCATTAAAGCAGATTTGTTAAGTGACTTTGAGATTGTTGTTTTAGCTTATTTTAGTGTATTAGCGATGATACCCTCCCTATACAATGTACGACACGATTTTGCGTAGTAATTTGGCGTGTTGTACATTGTATAGGGAGGGTACATAAACCTAAACGTAATTTATTTAACAGCGAGGTCAAACCTATCTGCGTTCATAACTTTATTCCAGGCGGCGATAAAATCACATAGGAATTTTTCTTTTGCATCATCGCATGCATAGACTTCGGCAATAGCACGCAATTGTGAATTCGAGCCAAAGATTAGGTCAACTCTTGTTGCCAGCCATTTTTGCTTACCAGTTTTGCGGCAAACACCGTTAAATAGATTGCCGTCCTCGGTGGGCTTCCACTCGGTTGCCATGTCCAGAAGATTTATAAAGAAATCATTTGTCAGTGCGCCCGGTGTTTCGGTAAACACTCCACATGGACAGTCGCCTATGTTATTACCAAGAACCCTCAGGCCGCCGAGCAAAACAGTCATTTCCGGAGCGGTCAAATTGAGAAGTTGAGCCTTGTCAACAAGCAGTTCTTCAGGGCGAGTTGAAAATGTGCGCTTTTGGTAGTTTCTAAAGCCATCGTGCACAGGCTCTAAAACCTTGAAAGAATTAACATCTGTCTGCTCCTGTGTTGCATCCATTCTACCTGATGAAAATGGAACGTTCACTTCACTGCCAGCAGTCTTTGCGGCCATTTCAATACCCACAGCACCGCCGAGAACAATCAGGTCAGACAGTGAAATGCAATTACAGCAAACACATCCGTCTGTACAAAATTCTTTTTTTATTTGCTCTAGCTTTGCAAGTACAGGCTTTAGTTTGTCAGCTTGGTTGACTTCCCAAGAAATTTGAGGTTCAAGTCTAATGCGGGCACCGTTAGCACCGCCGCGGCGGTCGGAGCCTCTAAAGGTTGAGGCACTTGCCCAAGCTGTGCTGACAAGCTGTTCAACTGTCAAACCCGATGCGGCAATCTTTGCCTTTAGAGCGGCGATATCATCATCGCTGATTTTTATACCGTCACTTTTCGGAACTATATCTTGCCATAAGAAATGTTCTTTAGGTACATCAGCACCATAATATAATGTGATGGGGCCCATATCCTTATGCGTCAGCTTAAACCAAGCTCTGGCAAAAGCTGCGTGGAACTTATCGGGATTTGCAAGAAATTCTTGGGCAATCTTTTCATAAATAGGGTCAAATTTAATTGACAGGTCTGCGGTGGTCATCATTGGGCGATGTTTTTTAGAAGAGTCATGGGCATCGACAACCATATCTTCATCATCGACATCTTTTGCAAGCCAAATATATGCTCCGGCGGGGCTTTTTAGGAGTTCCCACTCGTATTTGAGCATTACCCTCAAATAACCCATATCCCATTTTGTCGGATTTGGTTTCCAAGCACCCTCAATACCACTGCTTATGGTATCATCTGCATTGCCTTTGCCGAAGTTACTTTTCCATCCAAGACCCTGCTCTTCAATGGGGGCACCCTCCGGCTCAGGACCGACATGTGTGGCGGGGGCTGCACCATGGGCCTTACCAAAGGTGTGACCACCTGCGATGAGTGCGACTGTTTCTTCGTCATTCATGGCCATTCTGCCAAATGTGTCACGGACATCTTTTGCAGATTCCGCAGGAATTGGCTGTCCATTAGGGCCTTCAGGATTTACATAAATCAGACCCATTTGCACTGCGGCAAGAGGACTGTCGAGTTTTCTTCCTTCGTCATATCGCACTTCGCCATCAAGCCACGTGGTCTCGGAACCCCAATAAATGTCCTCTTGAGCCTCCCACACGTCCTCGCGACCTCCGGCGAACCCGATTAGCTTACAACCCATGTCTTCAATGGCTACATTGCCTGCAAGTATCATGAGATCTGCCCATGAAATCTTTCTGCCATATTTTTTCTTGATCGGCCAGAGAAGCCGTCTTGCTTTATCAAGATTGACATTGTCAGGCCAGCTATTTAGCGGAGCAAATCTCTGCGTACCGTCTCTGGCGCCGCCGCGACCGTCCATTGTTCGATATGTACCGGCGCTATGCCAAGCCATACGGATAAAGAAAGGACCATAATGCCCATAGTCAGCAGGCCACCATTCCTGCGAGTCAGTCATTATTGCTTTTAGGTCGCTTTTTAGCGCTTCTAGATCGAGTGTTTTGAATTCTTCAACGTAATTAAACTCACGTCCCATAGGATTGCTCAAGTCCGAATTCTGGTGCAGGACACCAAGATCAAGCTGATCCGGCCACCAATCCTTATTTTTTGTGCCTTTTGTAAAATCAGGTCTAACCCCTGTGTGCCCGGTGACGGGACATTTTGAGCCACTCATGTATTTGTCCTCCCTTTAAGTAATAGTACAAGGTCACCATTGCATGTTAACAGTTTATTCATCTGTATCAAATGATACTATAAAATGAGGTGAAAGTCAATTTAAGTTTGATAGTTTTGTTGATTAAAATTCAGAAAAATTGGACTAAAAAAGTAGAAAATTGGAGAGGAATAATAAAAAGCCCCGCAATCAATGACTACGGGGCCTTTTAAAGTATGGTAATTATTACATTGGACGTTCTTTTGAAACTTTATCGTATACGACAGCTTCAATGATACCAACCAAAAGCGGCATAAGTGCGATAGCTGCAATGGAATAGAGCCAGAAAAGGATTGGCCCGATATATGGAATTCGCATAATTAGGGAGAAGATGATGGTTAAAATAATGTATACTCCCCAAACGATAATATCAACAAGGAACATTTTTCCTCTGTAGCCACTGGTTTGTACCATTGATTTTTTTAAAGCGTCCGTAGCCGAAATGTCAGGATCGCTAAGCAGAATATACGGAACGAATCTGTAGGAATAATATTTTATGATCGAAATGACAATTCCTACAAATGGAATCATAGCCCATATACAAACCCAAAGGCTCATCCATCCCATGCCGCCTGCGTTGCGTAAAAACTTACCTTTTTTAAAGCCTTCAAACAATTGATTTGAGTTAATGTTTTGACCTCTATATCCGCACAGGAATATGTTTACCAAACCAAGCTGGAGGACAAGTAAAATTGGGAACCAGATAATAGGCAGTACCGAGAAGACAATCGCAAGCAGGGCAAGCAAAGAGCCAAGAAGCGAAAGGCCCCAGAGGAGTAAAGGCTTATTGAAGAGAAAGCCAAAAGCCTTTGAAAAAACGTCAGAGACAAAGCCAGGCTGCGCCGGCTGTTGATAAGCTCCGTGCGGAGGATAGCCGTCTTGTGGTGGAAAACTTCCGTGTGGTGGGTAACCCGGTGGGGGTTGTTGGAAATTTTGCGGGGGTTGTGAATTTGTATTAGGCTGTTGCTGAAACCCCTGAAATGGCTGCTGATGGGTCTGTGGTACTTGCTGATGGCTTACTTGAGGCTGATCGACATTTTGTAAAGGCTTTATGGGAAGCTCTTGAGGTTGCCCTGCATTTTGCACAGGCTCTGTGGAGGATGCTTTGGATTGTGGAGCAGATTGTGTCTGCTCAACATTTTCCACATGGGGAGATGCTGTAGAAACAGGTTCTTGCGCTGTGAGAACAGTTCCACATTTGGCGCAAAATTTTGCACCAACGACATTTTCGGTGCCGCACTTTTGACAAATCATATCAATGTCTCCTTTTCTGATGTTCCGAATAAATTCGGATTTGACCTTTACTTCACCCGAATTATAACACAACAAATTGGGACGAACAACACAAGCTTGTTTTTTTTCGAAGATAGTATATAATGTGAAGCGTTAGAAGCGTCGTTTGGCTCATCAATTTGTGTGGTGGGCTGTATGTTGTGCTTAAAAGGGGGAGCGTTTATGATTCAAGATTTAGGGGTATTTGTTATCGCGGTTATTTTCGTGGCAATCAATGGACTGACCATGCTTGCATGGGCGGCAGCTCAAGGGTATAAGATGAAACCGACTGCATTTGCGTTTATCGTTGGTGCAATAGGCAATCTTCTTACAGGCTCAATAACACCAATTTCTGGGCAGTCTTCAATTCTGACTGTTTCTCACCACGTAAAAGATGTTAATGCCAGAATTGCAGCGCTGCTCATCGCAGTCATAGTAATGGTTCCACTTGGACTAACAGGGGCGGTAACAAGAATCGCTGCCTATGCAGGACCGCCTGTAGTTAATGGTATGATGGCAGGTGTTGGACTGATGGTTGCGGGAATTAGCTTTGACATGTTAAAGCAAGCTAAACGTACAGGAATTATTTCCTTTGTAAGTGCGCTTGCAACATTTGCAATCTTTCCTGCGCGTTATCATCCTCATCAACTTGTTTATGTCATAGCAATCTCTGTAACACTTGCAACTCTGGATTTCGCACTGCTCCAGAAAGATCCTGTAACAGGCAAAAGAGGCCGCCGGATTGATATCGCGAAGATGGCCGCGGATAGCGGGTATACAGGGGATTTGAGTCAGAACGATAATCCTAAATTTTGGACAAAAGAATATTGGACAGACTTTAAAATAATGAAACCCAGATTTGGTATCATGGCAATCTACTTTGCACTTGCATTTATATCTTTAAACATTGGCACCAATATTGCTTTTGGTAATATTACAGCAGGTTTTGCTGGTGTACAGCAAAATATGGATCATCTGACAGTTATAAACAGTCTTGCGGATATTCCGGCAGTTATATTCGGCGGCGCTCCGGTTGGGGCAATTATATCAGCCACGGCTGCGTCACCTTGGCCTGTTATGGCAGGGGTTGTGATGATGCTACTATGCGCGTTGCTTTTGCTGCTTGGTCTTATGACAAAAGCTGTTAAGTACATACCTGTACAAGCAATTGCAGGCTTTTTGTTTATAATCGGCTTTTTCTCAACCTTTCGCCCAAATCTAGTTAATGCTTTTATGGGAAGGCCGTGGACACCTGCTGATGTTCCGGCAAGTTTTGAAATTGGAAATGCAACCCAAGCTGCAACGGCACTGGCACTTACGGCGCTGACAAAAAACCCATTTATCGGTCTTGTGGGGGGCGTTTTGGTTCGCTATATCGGCGGCTGGTTTGGATTACCGCTTTAATTTGGTAGCGGAGATTGACATTAGCATGATATACTGTACAATATTTAAAAACGCTATAAAAAAATAATAAATTGAGGAGGCGTGACATAGTGAGAAAAGTGGCAATTGACAAACTGGTTTCTTTGATGAAAGATGAGGGCATGGATGCTGTTTTGGTTAGCCCATCGGAGGAACTGAAATTCCTTATTGGATTTTCTCCGATGATGTGTGAACGGTTTCAAGGTCTGTTTATTAAAAATGACGGAAGTCTATTCTACCTTTGCAACAGCATATACACGGGTGAACTTGAACTTGTGCTCACAGACCACAGAATCCTGACGTGGTATGATGGTGAATTTATGGATGAGGCGGTGCATAGGCTTCTTGGTGAGGAGGGCCTTTTGGGCAAAAAAATTGGTGTTAACTCGACAGCACCAGGTTTTTCTCTTGCGGATATTGCAAAAAAATCAGGCATCACTTTTGTAAATGCAAGACCAATTCTTGAAGAAATGCGTATAATTAAAACTGCTAAAGAGCTTGAAAGTCTGAGGGTTTCAGCCTCGATAACTGATAAAGTGTTCAGTGATGTCTTAAAGTTTATAAAGCCGGGCATGAAGGAATTTGATGTGAAGAATTTCTTGCTAAATGAAATGATAAAGCACGGCGGCACAAAGCCTTGGGCACTTCTGGCCTCTGGCCCTAACTCCAGCTATCCGCACTATCAAGGTAGTGAACGGGAAATAGAAAAACAAGATGTAGTTTTATTTGACTTTGGTTGTACATATAATGATATGTGCTCGGATATGTCACGCATGGTGTTTGTCGGCGGTGTAACAGATGAGCAGAGGAAGGTTTATGAAATTTGCCGCAAGTCTACCGAAGCGGGGGAGGCAGCTTGTTTTGAAAGTGCATTTATTCCGGATATTGACAAGGTATCCAGAGATTTGATTGCAGATGCGGGTTATGGAGAGTTTTTCACAACCAGGCTGGGCCATGGTATAGGATTTATGGGGCATGAAGCACCTGATATCAAAGTCAGCAACCCAAGGAAGCTTGAAAAAGGCATGGCATTTACAATCGAGCCAGGTATAAATCTTCCCGGAAAATTCGGAATGCGAGTTGAGGATGTTGTCGCAATAACGGAAAACGGAACTGAAATCCTAAACAAATCAACACATGACTTGATTATTGTTTAGCCTGAGTAGATCTTTTTATTAAAAAATAATCCTGCAGTTATGATGATTGTGGGGTTATTTTTACGGGATAAAATATAACAAACAATTATGAAGGAACCGTTGCGCATGATTTAGAAAAATCATTTTGCAACGGTCCCTTATTTCTGTCAGATATGCTAGCCTATGGCTATAAGCGTTTAGCTATCTTCACGACTGCGAGTTGACAGTTACTATTGCATTGCGGTGTATGTTGAGCGGTATTTCACCTGTTTCGACACCATATCTGTGGAAGAAGGTGCGATCACGGACTTCAAACCTGCTGTTGTTTACTATCGTTCCATAGTTAGCGACAGTTGAGTTTGTTACGTTTTCAACATGTCCGTAATTTATCAGTGTGCCACCCTCTGCAATTTTTATTGTGCCGCCTAATCCGCCTTGATTATTGATTCTGCCACCAG
>Ga0209755_10002260_pt1 | contig 26849 bp, 23 predicted proteins | sample TergutCo191P1_FD_187301 | JGI IMG/M metagenome (GOLD analysis project Ga0209755, IMG submission 187301) | Cornitermes sp. P1 segment gut microbial communities from Petit-Saut dam, French Guiana - Co191P1 (SPAdes) (version 2) | ecosystem: Host-associated > Arthropoda: Insects > Digestive system...
CTTCGTCCGCAATTTCCTTGAATTTTTTCCAATCCATATTTCTGCTGTATGCAGAGAATCCGGCAAGGATCATTTTGGGTTTTTCACGCAGAGCAATTTCCCGAACTTTTTCCATATCTATTCTGCCGGTTTCTTTCTCCACCTGATATTGCGTAAAATCGTAAAGCATGCCGGAAAAATTCACCGGATGTCCATGCGAAAGATGACCACCGTGGTCAAGTTGCAAGCCCAAAACCTTATCACCTGGTTTTATTGTTGCAAAATAAACCGCAGCATTTGCGGGACTGCCGGAAAGCGGCTGAACATTTACGTGCTCGCAACCGAAAACCTTTTTGCAACGCTCTATAGCAAGAGCTTCCACCTCGTCTATCACTTCGTTGCCGCCGTAATAGCGTTTGCCAACGTAGCCTTCGCTGTATTTATTTGTTAGCGGGCTGCCAAGAGCTTCCATAACCGCTTTTGAGGCGTAATTTTCAGAAGCTATGAGTTCAATTTCTTCTTCCTGGCGTTTTGCCTCTTTGTTTATAAGCTCCAGGACTGCAAGGTCGGTTTGAGAAAGTGTTTTCATGTACGAGAATCTAGAAATTTTGATTCCGACACTTCCCATTCCTCAAGTTTTTTCTTATAGATACGTTGTTCCGCATCTACTTCCATCACTTCATTTTCACGGGTTTTCCGCTGTTTTATTTTGTATTCATATTCAACGCTGTCAATTCTTTCATCATAAGGACCGCGTTTTGATATCAGTTTTGCGAAAATAGGGGCAAGCTCCATGGCAAAAAACAGCAATGTGAGCATCATGCTTATCTGCCGCATAGTTTTATTTTCCGTTAACGTGCCCAACGCTTCCAACTGAGTCACAAAAGTATTCGAAAAAGATTTGCCGGTTTCCTTCATCATCGCTTCTATTTCCGCATGAGCAACACCATGAGTAGAAGCATCTTCGGCTTTCGCTGCTCTTAATTCACGCTTAGCTTCTTCCAATTCATCATGCTTGCTCTTATAATAATTATATCTGATTACATCTATTTCTTTTTTTATTTTATCAACCTCGCGTTGCCCCATATTAACCGCATATTGCAGTTTTTTACTCTCATCTATCAATTTTTCTCTGCGAGGATCGGAAACGGAATCCGGAATAGCCAGTTGTTGAATAGCCTGATCGTTTGTAGCTTTTTTACTCTTGCTCTTGGATAGCACACCCTCGGCTTCTTTAAGTTTATCTCTCAGATGATTTTTCACCAATGGAGGATCTTCTGCAGATTTTAATTCATCATCTATTTTATTGACCTTGGCCTCCAGAGCTACGGTCTCTGCCGTTTCATTTATCTTATAGCGTTTTTCAATCTGTTCTTTGTTTCTATCTATTGCATCCTGTTTGTTTTGCACAATAGCATCTCTAAGGCGATCTTCAAATATTTTCACTTCAAGTGGTTTTGCGATTGTGATTGCAATTATGAGTGCTAAAACTATGCGTGGCAAAGCGCAAAAAAATTCAGTGGCAATCCTAAAAATCCCGCTAAAAGGCCCATACTTCTCAAATGGCTTGTCATCCAGCTTTTTAAGGGTTACAATGATAAACCTGTCCAGATTGAAAATAACCAACCCCCAAAGAAATCCGAAAATCATTGCCGCCTGCAAGGACTGAAATACGGAATAAAGCGCATATCCGCAAGAGACCCAGGCAAGCAAGCCCGTAAAAAGCACCGTTGCACCGAGGCTAGTGTATTTTTGCCATTCGGTAGGGCATTCTTCTATAATGCCTCTATCTGCGCCTGCACAAAACACTATAAAGAACCATTGTATGGGATTTAATGTTCTTTTCATAGGGAAGTAATATAGAAATTTAAAAATCCGTAAAGTCCACCGCTTCGCCGCACAACTCGGCAATCATCTTGCCCACAAGATAAAGAGAGCCTGTAACCAAAATCGGAGTTTTACTTTTAAATTTTTCCTTCGTGGTTTTTATTTTCAATTTTTCGCAAATTTCCGTAATCTCCTCAACGCTCCGTGCTCTCGGATTTTCAACCTGCACAGGATAACAAACAGATATATGCGGTTTCAACTCTCTGAGCACACCTTCCGTATCCTTGTCCGTAAGCGATGCAAAAATACACGGCAAAGGACCAATGTTTTTTTCTTTTAAACACTGCGCTAAAATTTTTGCAGCATCCGGATTATGCGCTCCGTCTAAAATAAAATTTTTCAGAGTTTGCATTCTTCCGGGCCACACTGCATCTTTAAGTGCAGCTCTTGCTTTTTTTTCGTTAAATGTAGAATCTAAAAATTCCCGCGCAACTGCCCAGGCAAGCTCCGCATTCTTCACATAAATTTTCCCGAAATTACCAACTTGCAACACCGGATTTATTTTTTTCGCTTTCTCATAAGGCGGGCATTTTGCCAAAAGTTCACGCGACAAATCTCCCACCACAAGCGTTGCATTTTTTTTCACTATGCCAAGTTTTTCTTTTAAAATTTTTTCCTCAGTATCTCCCAGCAATTCCGTATGATCCAGGCCTATACTTGTTATAGCAGCAACCTTTCCTCCAGCAACTCTTGTACTGTCCAGCCTGCCTCCTAAACCGGCTTCCAAAACTGCAACCAGCACATTATTTTTTCTAAACCACAAAAAAGCAGCAACGGTTAATGTTTCAAAATAAGAAGGCTCAAGTTTTGCTACCGTTGCCGCTTTCTTAACTTGCAAAATAATTTCGTTTAATTCATTTTGCGAAATCATTTTGCCGTTAATCCTGATGCGCTCTCTAACGCTGACTAAATGCGGGCTTGTAAAGAGACCGGTAGAAGCTCCGTGCGCTTGCAAAATGCTCGCTAAATAAAATGCCGTACTGCCCTTTCCATTTGTACCAACGATGTGAATACTCTCAAAAGTTTTTTGCGGAAAGCCAAGAATTTTGCATAAAGTTTTTATATTGCGCAACCCGTTGGTAAAACCAACAGGAATTCTGGATAAAAGATATTTTTCGGCTTCAGGCATTAAACTCAGCGTCTTCTTCTACCGCAAGCAAAGCTTCTTCCAATTCCAAGCTATCCATATCATCAAGGGCATCAACTATATCGTTCTCATCAAGGTCCTTTGTTTTTTGCATGGACTTTTCCATAGAACGGCGCATTAATTCCATCTGCGCATCAGAGAATACACCTTCCTTGGATTGCCCAAGGTCCAAAAGTGTCGCACAGTCTGTACAATAGCCAAGAGATTTATTTACATAAAATTTTTGGTCCACATTATTTACATTGCACTTAACGCAAATTTGCCCTTCGCAACCTTCAAAATAAGTTTTGTTTTCGTACTCCAATTGTTGCGAAAGAATCTCTACCAAATTTTTTCCGTCTGCAAGGCTGCCTATTTTCGGGCGACTCCATGCGGTTGGTTTGTCCGGTGGTTTTGGCATAGTTATATGTTTGCGCTTGCCGTTGTTCTCTTCTTTTTCCACATCAAAAAAGAAAGGTGTTTTTATAAACTTTGCGCCTTGAATTAGCAAGGAAGATTCTATTTTCGCTGATGCCGGTTTTGGCACTTCCTTTTTTTGCGCAACTTTTTTTACGGGAGCTTCTTTTGGTGCTGCTTTTTTTGCCGGCGCAGTAGGGCGCGGCGCTGGAGTTTTCTTACTCGGCATTATTTTGTTTCCACTATTTTTACGCTGATCATCGGATCATAAGGTTCCAGACGATAGACTACATCCAACCCGGATTCTACCATTCCAAACACTGTGTGCTTGCCATCCAGGTGTTGTTGCGGCCAGTGAACTATAAAGAACTGCGAGCCACCGGTGTTAGGTCCCGAATTTGCCATGGAAAGCGATCCGGCAACATGTTTTAAATTGTTGGTTTCATCGTCTATAGTGTATCCCGGGCCACCCGATCCATTGCCGTTAGGATCTCCACCCTGAGCAACGAAGCGCTGGATTATTCTGTGAAACGAAAGGCCGTTGTAAAAACCTTTGTTAGCTAGGTCTATAAAGTTTGCCACTGTATTGGGCGCATCTTTAAAGAGCAGGTTTACGGTGATTTGCCCTTCGTGTGTTTCTATTATGGCTTGAATTTTTTGAATGCCATCATAGTTTTTGTCAAACACTTTGCCCGCAGCAAATGCAGAGCCGGCAACGATGGATAGAATGAACGTGAAAGTGAGAAATTTGCGCATGTGAGGAATATAGAAAAATCTAGCCTTCGCCCCGCATGTTCCCTATAAAATGCAACATGCTAAGAACACCTACTGCTAAAAAGCCCACTGCGTAAAGCGCAAGGAAAGGACCTATCAGATAAACTCTGGCATCTATGTATTGCATTAAACCGAATACGCAATAAACACCCACGAATAATTCCATAAGTGCTATCTTCGGGAATTTCTGTTTGAATTTTTTTATGCTGACTGCACCGCCCTGTTTAGGCGTTCTTATAAATGGACTTTGACGACCGAATACCGCTGAAAGAACTGCGCATGTATTGCTGACGGCGATCCCCACCCCCAAGCTCATTAATAAAGGTAAAGCTGCCATGCGTTTTTTCCAACCTATGGAACCTGAGAATTTTTGAGCTACAAAATAAAGCGTTGAGGGAGCCACCGCTGCAAGGGCTATGGTTGCAAACAATGCAGTGAACATCCATGTGGGAATGTTTCCGAATTTTGAATGGCCAAATGCGAGCAACGGAAATGCAGACACAGCTGTGAACAACATTAAGGGATGAATTGAATAATGTGTGGTGTGCAGGAACGATTGCATTTTCACCATCAAAGATTGCTTGGAAGCAAACACTCTCGGCAAATCTTTTATGGCTGTTTGTATTGAACCCTTTGCCCAACGATATTGCTGACTCTTAAACGCATTGATATCTGCGGGCAACTCTGCCGGCACAAGTACGTCAAAAACAAATTTCATTTTCCAACCTACAAGCTGGCTGCGATAAGACAAATCCATATCTTCGGTAAGAGTATCACCTTCCCATCCGCCAGCATCATCTATGGCACTTCTGCGCCACACACCGGCAGTGCCGTTGAAGTTCATAAACAAGCCACCCCAACTGCGAGCGGATTGCTCAATAACAAAATGCCCGTCTATTCCTATGGACTGCGCAAGTGTTAAACCGGATTCGCTTCTGTTCAAATGCCCCCAGCGACCCTGAACCAAACCGATTTTCTCGTCCATCACCATATACGGAACAGTATGCATCAAAAAGTTTTTTTCAGGAACAAAATCGGCATCAAATATCGCTAAGAACTCAGAATCTTTGCACAACTCCATGCCCTCTTTCAAAGCTCCGGCTTTGTAGTCTTGGCGGTTTGTGCGATGAATCAAAGTTATGTTGTAACCCTTTGCCTTCATCTCTGCAACTTTCTTCTCGGAAATCTTTACGCAGTCATCCGTTGAATCATCCAGTACCTGAATTTCGTGGAGGTGCTTGGGATATTCCATTGCGCAAACGCTCTCTATTAGACGCTCTACACAGGTGCCTTCATTGAAAACCGGCAACTGCGTTGTGACTTTGGGCAAGGAGTTTATGTCGAGATTGTTCAGGAAGTTTTCAAGAGTTTCACGATCTGATTTACGATTCTTTCTAAAGTTTTTCAAAAATAAAAAGATACTAAAATAACAATTGAAGCCGTACAGAACAAGCCCTATTCCAGCAATAACATACAGGACAAATAATATGTCCAAAAAAATTGTGGCAACCATTTGCCCATATAATATAGAATTTTTTTTCGGTTTTGTCTAGGTATAAAATGCATTTAATAGTATTTTTTTACATTTTATCTTGAAAAAAAGCCTATTTTTGTCTGTTCAATGACATTTCCATTATAATTTTCCACTCGCCACAGCAAAATTTGCGTAGTGTTGAGACTAATATCAATCACTCCTTGCGCCCCATGAAGTTCCACTGATTTCAACAGTTTGCCGCGAGCGTCAAAAATTTTCAACCGTAGATTTCCTTTTTCGTGATGCCCCCAACTGAACGCTCCGCGATTGTTCAAATTGAAGAATTGCGCACCGGAGAAACTTGCAATGATATTGGTTGGAACTTCTTGGCTGCTGCTGGAACTTGGCGGTGCAATATTGCAGTTACCTGCTTGGCCTGCAGGCGTTGCATTCCATTCCATAGATCTCGGTTTGGTAACTTCCGTTGGAACTGCTGTGTATTTATGCTGAGCATTGTTAATAACTCCTGCATCCACAAGGCCAAAGTAAACCCCATCGCTTGCAGTTATATCATACACTTCGCCATCGCCCAAAAGTTGCGCAGTGCCGGAAAGAATTGTTGCATTGTCTATTAAAACCACACCGCCAACTTGAGCGTTCCCGGATATTCTCGCATTGTTATTGTCAATTAACGCCGCACCGTGAACTTTTGCGTCACCGGAAATTTGGCCTTTGAAAACAGCAGCCTGGTTGGAAACAACTGCTCTATCTGTAACCGTGCCGCCGGCAACCAAAGCCTGATCTTTTACAACGGCACTGCCGCTCACTGTGCCGCTTGTGACACGAGCACGTCCTTCAATGCGAGCTGTGCCGCTAACTGTGCCGCCTGTAACACGGGCGTTTGGGCCCACAAACGCCGTTGCTGCAACAGTCGCTGCGTTGGCAACAAAACCACCACCATTAGAATGCGTGCTACCTGTGGGATTGCTATAAGTTTGGAAACCTTCCGGTTTTGCTCCGTCAATTTCTACCATGTATGGAAAGCGATATATTGTGTGATAGAATTGGTCCCAGCTTATTCTGTGGTGAACTGTTGGAGTAGCTGCCACAACCAAATACAATTGGGTTTCACCGCTTTGCATTGTAATGGAAGCATCCGGACTGCAATCCGAAGCTTGTTTGAGTTCCACATAGCGCGCGCTCACATTTGCCGCAGTGCCGGTGGCATCTCCGGTAACGGCAACCAGCGAATAGCGCCAGTCTGAACCCGGATTGCTCTGAACATGGGCAACAGCACCTTCCAGGTTTCTGTTTTTGGCATAATTGGATATATTGTTGCTTGTTTGCACATCGCCTCTGAATTTTACCGTTACCGTGTTGCCTGCGGCAAAGCTTGTGCCTGTTGCAGGGTAAAGGCGTATTATGTTAAAACCGTAGCGTTGAGGAGCTGTGGCAAAAGGAGAAACATAGCGGTTGTCTGCAGCGTTATTGCTATCAAGCGGTTCCAAATAAACGTAGCGGTTTCTCCTGTTTCTTTCAGATGCAGCAGTGCCGGAATTCCAAGCCGAGCGAAAGCGTGAGTTGTTGCGGCCGGCATAAGCCGTGTTGGTGTTCACAGAAGGAGTATTAGCTACAGTATGCTTGTTGAGGTCCCAAATAACCGCTTTTGTTGCAAAATCTCCGAACCAGTCTCCAAACTGGCTTTGGGTAAGGTTATTCCTGCGCATAACTTCAGAAAACGGATCGCGAACATTATCCGGTGAGCCACTTAGCCAAATATCGTTCACTATTTTGGTGCCGCCCCTGTGCATAAGGTATTCAAAGAATTGCCAGTTGCAGTAGCGGTTGCGAGTGCTGCCAAGGTAAAGATGAGGCGTGCGAGTGTACATTTCTGCGCAATAATGCACGCCGTTTGTAACGCCTGTAGTTCCGGTGGGGTAAACCATGTGAGGCATAAGGTTTGCGTGAGACTCATGGAACCAGCCTGTGAAATTGGTGCCGGAATTTGTGGTGCCGCCGCTCATTCCGCCGGCCATCTGCTGGAGGCCGTGCATAAACTCGTGAGCAAGTGCCCAATTATCGCTAACAGCTCCGGCTGCAAGCCACATTCCCGGAGCACGGGGACTGCCTATGGTTCCGCCAAAAGCGTGCCCTTCGCTGCATGTTGTTGTGCCGCCACAACACTTAGCTGTGCCAGTTGTGCCGCATGTGTGGTTGGGCGCATTTGTGCAATTGCTACCATTGCGCAACACATAAGCTCCCATTTTGTATTTGGTGGCATTTGCTGCGTAAGGCGGGTTAAAGCCTTCTGCCAAATAAACGTCAAAGATTTTTTCCAGCTCATCTGCCGCTGTTTTGGCCTGAGTTTCGGTGAGAGCTGCGCAATCCGCAGCAGTACCATACCAAACGGTAAAACGCTCAGAGCTATAGGAATTTGTCCACGGATGGTCGCTGTCTTGATTGGCTCTTGCAGTATAAACCTCACGTTGAGCAAAAACTATGGTTACAAGGAGAAGGGAGAGAAAAAGGAAACGCATACACATATATATAATATATATTCTTTTTACAAAAAAGTTACAATATTCGGGTAGTTTCACGTGAAACTCAGCAAATATTCTAAAAATTATTTAAAATCAGGCCAATTTTGTTCCGGACTTTTTCTATCTTACTGCCATGCTTAATCACAAATCCATGCTCATCTTGCTTTTCCCCTCTCTACTTCTGCTTTCTTGCGGAGAACACAGTTTGGCAGATCTCCTAGCCTGCTCCGGAAAAGACTGCTATGTTGACGAAACAGACCTCATATCCCGCACTGGCTGGCTCGCAAACAGAGAAAACTTCAGCAATATCCCGCAAGATATTTCTGTTTCCAACACTTCTACAAACACAAACAGTTTACCCAGAATTGTTTCTCTAAAATCCATATTTCCACCTATAGGAAACCAAGGGCAGTATGGAACATGTGTAGCCTGGGCTGCCGGTTACAATCTTAAAACCGCTTTGAACGCCGTAGAAAACGGATGGGGCAGTACTGAGCTCTCAAGGGCTGCGAACCAAACAAGCCCAAAAGATTTATGGTTTACAATACCCGGTTCTGAAAAAAATACAAATTGCAACGGAACAAACTTTGAAGCTGCTTTAGACGCTTTAATCTTAAAGGGGGCCTCCAGCCTCAGCTCGGTTCCCTACAGCAATATGGGAAACTGCTCCGGCACCTCATCTGGAAATGCGAATAATAAACTGGCTAATTACCGCAAAATCGCCTATAACTATGGTTTAGCCGGAGGTTCTGGTTCAACTGGGCTAACGCAGGACAATTTAAAAGGCTATCTTGCACAAGGCAGGCCAATTTTATTCGGAGCAAAACTCGGCGACAGGTTTATGCGCTGGAATAACAATTCCATTATAAGCTCAGATACTTATAACGACCCAAATATGCAACACGCATATCACGCCATGGTTCTTGTTGGCTATGATGATAACAGAGAAGCTTTTGAAGTACGGAACTCATGGGGAGACACCTGGGGAGACAAGGGCAGCATTTGGGTGGACTATGATTTCTTTTTGAGAAACTTTATGTTTGTATCTTTTGTTGCTCAAAATCCGCCCCCCGCAGTAAAAGAAGAAGTAAAAGAAGAACAATTGCTGGCAGGTTATGATTTGCTAGCTTCATTTGCAGATGATTTTCCGGATACCGATCCGGATCGCGAGGATCGTTCACCTAGGGCAAGGGCTTTTTCTTATGAGGTTTACAATTCCGGCAAAAACACAATTTTAGCAAGCCAAAAATGGACTGTACTTTATATGTATTATAACGCATTTGATGCAAGCGACTCTAGAATTATATTTGAAGATTACTATACAAATGAATATGGAAAACTCGGTGAATATGGCGAATACAATAAAAGTACGGCATTTGCAGGCGGATTCTGGAATAATATGAATGTTTTACCGGGCAAAAAAGCGGGCGAAGCGGAATTTAGCGAAGATGGTTTTTACATACCTTACAGCATGCCTCCAATTAGCGGAAGCTACTATCTTGTTATTTATGCAGATGCTTATGAAGCCATCAGTGAAGGCAACGAAGACAATAATTTTTACTTTATAGGAGCCGAGGGAGGCAAACCTTTAATTTTTAAAGATGGCATTATGCAAAATAAACCGGCTCCGCATTTAGCAAAAAAGGCGGCAGGAAATGCACCTGCAAAATCCGTTCAGGAAATAGGAGGCAGCGCAAATGCCTACACCCCCGCAGAAATTAAAACCCTGGTATTGCAAAGCAAAAATAGCGGAGTTTTGGCAAAGAAAATAGCAGAATACAGGGAAAGCGGCGAAAAACCGGTAAAAAAACGCAGGATTAACCCGTAAGGAGAGCTAAAAATTGAGAATGAGTTTAAATTTAATCGCAACGGCCTTGGCAATGACTGTTGCCTGTAATGCACAGGCGCCAAAACAGGCAACCATCAAATCAGATGAAATTGCAAAAAGCCTGATTGCCGACAAATCAATACAAATTAAAAATACCATCATTGAGGGAGATTTGGATTTCAGTAAAGCCGGAAATAGCTTCCCAATTAATTCCAAAGATTCCGAAACCCAGGTAAACGGCAATATCTATTTTGAGAAATGTGTTTTCAAAGGCAATGTTAAAGCGCAAAATATTCGTTTTAACGGTAATCTGATTTTTTTGGAGAGCGAGTTTGAAAAAGAGGTGGAGTTTCAAAACAGTTCTGTTTTTGGCATGGTAAATGTAAGTAAAAGTGTTTTTAAGAATAGGGCTATTTTTGCAAATATGACGGTATGGGCAAAAAACAATTATTTTAGCGAGATAAAAGCCGGCAACAGGTTTTCGCTTGAAGCGAGTGATTTTCAGGGAAATTTATCCATAATGGGTTCAGAATTTGCCGGCCCCTTCTCTTTGCAGGAAACCTTTGTTTTGGGAAATTTGCAAGCCGCAAACGCAAAATTCAACGGCAACACCGATTTTTCCATGCTAAATGTTTTAAAAAGAGCAATTTTCCAATACGCAACCTTCAAAACCGAACCTGATTTCTCCAAAAGCAAGATAACCAAAGAATAAACTGTTTCACGTGAAACATTTTTATTTTGTATACCACTTTACCTTTTTGCTATCTGCGGCTAATAGTTTTTGCTGGCGTTCGTAAGAATCCATTTTGTGAACTAACATTGATATAAGCTTTACGGCAGACATATCAAAGCCTTTTGCCAGGCAGAACAGGGAAAAGAAGGTTGGCACTCGCTGGCCGCTTTCAAAAAGGGCTATGCATTGCCTAGTTAACCCGCTGTTCCTAGCCAAGTCGAATTGGGACATGTTACGTTTTTTACGCTCTTCGCATAATAAAAGTCTGATAGCCTGAGTTAGGCTGTCTGCATCTAAAGATTTAATCATAGCGACATAATGTAGAGAATAAATTTCAAAAAAGTGTCAACAATTGTTTGCAAAATGCACATAAAAAACACAAAAAATATATTTTTTGTGTTTTTTGTTCGTTTGTTACCTCCTTCTTCGCACTTTATGTCTGAATTTTAGTAAAGCCAGATTGATTTCAACATCTGTTTCCATATCTGAAATATCCAAACTGCTACCCAAAACATCGGAGATTATTTCGCCGCTTTTCTGCATTAGCGAGTTTTGCCGCTCTTTTTCCGGTTTTTTCGCCAATTCGCCGACATTGCGGGATAATTCCCTTATTTTGGCAAAGGTTTCCACAATTGCTATGGTAGTTCGCGTTGCTTTTGTGCTTTTCAGGATTGTGGCGAGCATGTAAAGCCCTTTTTCGGTGAAAACCTGAGGATTTACATGCGAAAATTTTAACTTCTTGAGGTGGTCGAAAATTTCGACCACCTCCTGTTTTTCGACCTTATTTAGCTCGAAGATATACCCCTCCGGAAATTTATCGGGGTTATTGCTAACCGCCTCGTTTATCCGTTTGGTCTCCACGCCGTAAAGCATAGCTACGTCGCTGTCCAGTAAAACCCGTTCGTTGCGGATTGTGATAACCAGGTCTTCTACCTGATTGCTTTGAATGATGTCATTCATATAGAACCTCCTATTTTTGTTCTAATACTTAGACGCATTTTACGGGAAATTTTTTAAAAAAAATGAAAAAATGTAAACATTTGTTTGCATTTTTGTGTTTTTTGTCACTTTTTTGGAAAAAAGCCCTTTGAATTCCGTCTAATGTACAGAAAACCTAAAATAGGAGATTTTTATGGGATATAATCCTGACAAGCATCACAGACGTTCCATTCGGTTACGCAATTGGAATTACACAAACGCGGGATCGTATTTTGTTACGATATGCTGCAAAAATCGTAAATGTTTATTCGGAAAAATTGTTTTAGGAAAAATGATTCTGAATGAATATGGAGAAATTGCGTTTAATGAATGGGCAAATACGATAAAAATTCGCCCTAATGTAAAATTACATGAATTTGTTGTAATGCCAAATCATTTTCACGGAATTGTGGAAATCAGGGGCGTATGCGATACGCCCCTGCGGCAACGGTATGCAAATGCATTTTGTTCACCGTCAAATACGGTTGGGGCAATTATTCGTGGATACAAATCCGCCGTCACAAAACAAATTTGGGCCCGTGGTTGTATGGGCGTATTGCATACGCCCATACAACCAAACGCACCCATAATGCCAAACGCACCCAAAACGCCCATATTGCGCATACCAATTTGGCAACGTAATTATTACGAACATATAATACGCAACGACACGGAATATGCGAGAATTGCCAGATATATAAATAACAATCCTATTTTATGGAAAGGGGATTGTTTTTATTAAACAAATGATGCATTTAAACGTTCCTTTAAATGCTACGTTTATAATATACATTATTTTTTCAAGGTGTGACCATTTTTTTTACATTTTTGTCATTTTTCCGTCATTTTTGTCAAAAAGTTGTCATTTTAGGCAATTTTTTATCATTTTTTGCTGTTTTCAAACGGCGTCAAAACGTAGCATTTAAAGGAAGGTTTAAATGCTACGTGCGAGAATGCCGAAAATCGCGTAAAAGAGTAGGCTGAATTGAAACAGGAGGACATCATGTCTACTCAACTTAAAAAGGGTTTTACCCTAATCGAGCTGATGGTCGTTATAGTGATCATCGGTATTCTGGCCGCAATAGCAATTCCAAAGCTATTCGGCATGACTGCAAGAGCAAAAGCCCAAGAAGTCGGCCCAGCGGCTGGAACTTGGATTAAAATGCAGCAAGCATTCTATATGGAAAGTGGTAAATTTGGTGATTTCCCAGCAATAAGCTATGTTCCTCCAGGACAAGTTGATGCTAATAAAAATAAAAGTCAGTCCGCGTATTTCGACTATACAGGAACGGGACCTTCTTCTGAAGATTTAAAAGAAGATGCAGATGATAAAGATAAAGTAACTGGTACTAAAAATAATCCAGCAACTTGGAACGCTAAAAATTTCGCTGCTTTAGGAAATGGTTGTAATGAGAATATGTGGGATGGTACGCTTCAGTTTGGGGGCGACGCCGGAGTAACAGATTCGGAAGGTGAATTGCCTGCACTTACTGAGCCAGAGGAGCCATGTAAAGCTCTTACTCCTAATTTTAGTAAGCTAGGTAAAAAGAAATAAAAAATAATCAACCAAACCCCTCCCACAGCAACCAATGGAGTTTCCTGATTCTCATTGCGTTGCGTGGTAAGGGTGGCACCCCGGCTTCTTTGGGGCCAAACGTGTTAACTACCTAGCTTAACTTCACTGTTACTAGTGTTGGCACAAAGAAAGCAAGGGGTGCCTTTTTTGTAAAATAAAAATTTATCAGGGAGGGGGCAATAAATTTGCTATTATTTGTGTTTTTATCAGGAGAAAAAAAATGATCTACGGATACATCCGCGTTAGCACCGATAAACAAACGGTGGAAAATCAACGCTTTGAAGTCACCAGGTTCTGCGAACAAAACGGAATAGCGGTGAACAAATGGATTGAAGAAACCATCTCAGGCACAAAAAGCATAAACGATAGAAAATTAGGCGAACTGCTGGCAAATATGCAAAAAGACGATATAATGATTTGCTCCGAACTGTCACGGCTCGGACGCAATATGCTCATGATAATGTCTGCGCTCAACGCCTGTATGGAAAAAGAAGTGCAAGTCTGGACCATAAAAGACAATTATCGGCTGGGCAAAGACATCAACTCCAAAGTACTCGCATTTGCATTCGGCTTAACCGCAGAAATGGAAAGAATACTCATCTCACAACGCACAAAAGAAGCACTCGCTCGCATAAAAGCTGAAGGGGGTCGCCTGGGAAGGCCATGCGGCGCAAAATCAAAAGAGAGCAAACTTACAGGCAAAGAAAAATATATCAAAAAATTGTTGGGGCAAAAAACTCCAAAAAACAAAATAGCAGAAGAAATGGGCGTACACCGCACAACACTTAACAGATATTTTCAAAAATGAATCAACTAATACTCCACAATCAACACCTTATTTTTTCCATGCGGCAAATTTCTGTAATATAAAATTCCTGGTGCAGGGAGCTTTTGCGGCTGCCAAAACAACGAATCTCCATCGTTTTTTATTCTGGCAACCAAAGCTCCGGTTGAAGAACGAATTTCCACACCGCTTGGACTTTTAAAACGCAATGGACTCGCCTTGGGATTCCAAGGATTAGGATAAGCTACAACCTCTTTTGAAATTGGCACAGATGGAGCAAACTCCTTTTCAAGCAAACGGGAAAGAACCCAAACAGATGAATCCCCGAAATCCAAAAAAGAAAGTCTCGCTACCGAATCCGTAGTCGGTATTCTGTCATCTTTTTTTTCAAAAAAATAAAATGACCCGGGCGATAAATAATTAGGAACTGTTATTCTCACTCTCCATTCCGGCCAAGCCGGAAAGTCATTCAAAGCCTTTGGAACCGGCTCAAGCGAATCCGGCAAAAACTGCGCTCGTTGCCCGGAAAAAAACATGAACTCTGCGTATTTATGAAACAAATCTTCTGCATTTTTATTCAATGAATATACATATCTGGCTAATTGCATTGAAAATTTATCTCTAGGATTTTCACCAAAATTTTTCCATATAGCAGAATCAAAAGTCTGGCCTAATTCGGAATATAAAAATAGATAAAGCGAAGCCCAGTCATACCCGCCCTTGGAATCCACTATGGTCCTCGGCGATGCCGTCATAAGATAATTTATATAATCATCAACTGTCGGAGCCGCTATTTCTTCTACACCGGTTGCGCTTGCCTCTGCCCAAAAAATATTGTTGTCCGTAAGATATATAACTTGAAATAATTGAAAACTGTGATAAAGTTCATGATAAGCTGTCACCTTTAAAGCTAAATGCCATTTATCGGGATCGGAATAATTATAGCCGGTTCTATTAGAAATGAAAGGTTTTGTTGAAAGATTGCCCTCACAATCAGCACCATATAAAAAATCGTTTTCTATAACTATTTGCGTTGACTGCGAATTATAAGGACGAGGAATCAAACCATAAGCATCGGAGAACTCACCTTCTTCATCTCGCAAAAGCCCGACATCTATAACCTCCACAGGATAAAAACCTAGCGGAACAGATTGTTTGTAATGTTTGGTCTGAATCTTTCCCCTGATGCCGGCCATTCCCAAAACATTTTTGTGCAAATGGTAGGCATCTTCCAGATATTTCGCAAGTGAATCTATATAACGCGGAGTTTTAATCGCATGAACTCCCTGCTCTGTATAATATATAATAAAATTTTGGGTTCTTCTCTCTAAAACCTTATCGTAATAATTTTCCGCAGGCTTGCAGTTCGTAAAACCCGGTAATTTTGCCAAAACATTCATCGGCTGCCTCACAGTTCCGCAACGCGTACCGCCTGCATGCAGAGGCGAAAAAAGCAAAACAGCAAAGGTTAACAAAATCAAACAGCGAAACACAAAAAGAATATACAATTTTCTATATTCCAAACATCATGGCAATGAGCAACTTGGCAAAACGCTGCATATTCGCATTCACGGCAATGCCCGTAGTAGCATTGCTTTTATGGTACGGAGACTATACTCGCTGGGCTTTTGTGCTAGGCTTGAACGCAGTCGCAGCTTATGAATGGGCAAGAATGGTTTCTGCCGCCTATACCGAAAAAGTCCAGATTATGAATATACTCTCACCGGTCTGCGCAATAGCACTTACAATGCTCTGGATTGGCAACGGCGAAGCTCCAATTATTCTGGCTGCAGTAATCTTGCTCTATATAGCAATAGCTTTTGCATACATAGATGTAAAAAATTTATTCCCCTGGCTGGTGCTTCAGATAGCAGGTCCCCTTTATGTTGGATTATGGGGCGGAATGTGCCTTGAGCTGTTCGGCAAAGGACAGGGCTTGCTTGAATGTGCCAAATTTCTGGTTGTCATGTCAACCCTATGGGCTTGCGACAGCGCAGCATATTTTTCCGGCAGGTTTTTCGGCAAAACCAAATTCGCGCCTCAGATAAGTCCAAAAAAAACATGGGAAGGCGCAATTGGCGGCACAATGTTCGCAATGTTCTGGTTCTGGATTTGGACAACAACAGGCTTTGGCTATCCGATATTTGACATGTCTTTGATAATGGCCATGATTTTTGCCCTTGTAATCTCTGTGGCAGGGCAGTTAGGCGATTTGCTCATGTCTGCGTTAAAGCGGTGGTCCGGCATAAAAGATTCAGGCGGAATTTTTCCAGGCCACGGCGGAGTTTTGGACAGGGCGGATAGTTTTTATTTAGCCGCACCTATTGCTACGATTTTACTATCTTATTACTCAATATAAATTGAGAGGTTTTTATGTCCCACAATTACTTGTTCACGTCGGAATCTGTTTCACCCGGCCATCCGGATAAAGTTGCAGACCAGATTTCAGATGCCGTTTTAGATGCCATGCTCGCTCAAGACCCCAAAAGTCGAGTTGCATGCGAAACATTGGTTAGCACCGGCTTGGTTGTAATTGCCGGTGAAATAACATCAAAGGCAAATGTTGATTACCAAAAGATTGTTCGAGACACAATTAAAGAAATTGGCTATACACAAGCCGGAATAGGTTTTGATGCGGACAGTTGCGCTGTTATGGTTGCACTGGACAAACAAAGCCCGGATATAGCCCAAGGCGTTAATGCGGCCTCCGCAGTTGGCAAAGACACCGCCGAGCAAGGCGCAGGCGACCAGGGAATGATGTTTGGCTATGCCTCCGATGAAACTTCGGAGCTTATGCCTCTGCCTATTTTCCTTGCGCACAAGCTGATGGAAAACATTGTTGAGCTAAGGGAAAAAGGAAAATTAAAATGGCTACGCCCGGATGCAAAAAGCCAGGTCACCATTGAATATAATAAAGACCACGAGCCTGTACGTGTAGATACCGTTGTTATATCTACCCAGCATGCGCCCGAAGTTAGCCACACAAAAATCAAAAGTGAAATTATCAACAAATTGATAAAGGCAACAATTCCGGCAAAACTTTTGGACAAAAAAACTCGTTACCTTGTAAACCCAACCGGCAGATTTGTTGTTGGCGGTCCGCACGGTGATAGCGGTGTAACCGGTCGCAAAATAATCGTTGATACTTACGGCGGTATGGGTCGGCACGGCGGCGGAGCGTTCAGCGGCAAAGACCCATCAAAGGTGGACAGGTCTGCGGCGTATGCGGCACGTTATGTTGCAAAGAACATTGTTGCGGCAAAGCTTGCAAAAAGATGCGAAGTGCAGTTGGCCTACGCCATTGGTTACCCGGAACCGGTTTCCATCAATGTGGACACTTTTGGCACAGGCAAAATAAGTGATCACAAAATTGAGTTGCTGATTCGCAAGCATTTTGATTTGAAGCCCGCAAGCATAATCAAAACTTTGGACTTGCTGAAACCCGGTTATAAATCAACAGCCAAGCAAGGTCACTTTGGCCACAAAGGCGCAAGATTCACCTGGGAAAAAACCGACAAAGCCGAGGCGTTGAAGAAAGAGATAGCTGGATAGTAATGTTCCTATACCACGGCAGTTACTAGCGGTTTATTGGCCTCAGAAATTGCCGTACACATCTGATTCTAATCCTGTAAATCCTTTAATCCTGAAAATCGGGGTTCTGACGTTTTTCTATATTATTCCTAAAATTCATCCAAAGGACCTACTATGCATCCGGATTTAAAAGGCAAAGTGAAGAGCGCGCAAGAAGCTGCGGCTCTTGTTAATAATGGCGAAGTTATAGGCATCAGCGGATTTACCAGTGCCGGCTATCCCAAAGTTGTACCGCCAGCTCTCGCAGAACGCGCCGCAAAGTTAAAGGAAAGCGGCACCGATTTTGGCATATCGCTTTACACCGGCGCATCCATCGGCGACGAATGCGACGGCGTGCTGGCACGTGCAGGTATTATGAAAATGCGCCTGCCATACCAAAGCCATGCAGATGTCCGCAACAACATCAACAAAGGCCAAACAGAATACATAGATATGCACCTCTCACACTCCGCACGCCTCATTCGCATGGGCTTTGTTCCAAAGCCAACACTTGCGCTGGTGGAAGCTTGCGAAGTAACGCCAGATGGCAAAATTTACCTCACAGGCTGCGGAGGCAACACGCCCTCTTACCTGCAATCTGCGGAACGCATAATCATTGAATTCAACACACACTACGGCGATACCTTAATGGGCTTGCACGATGTCTTTATCCCAGAGCTTAAAGGCACAATCCCAATCAGCGAACCGGGCGACAGAATAGGCACGGAATACGTGCAGGTTGACCCATCAAAAATCGTGGCAATAGTGGAAACAAAACTCGCAGATTCACTAAAACCATTCGCAGAACCGGACCACGATTCAAATGCAATAGCAGCCTTTATTCTGGAATTCCTCGCTCACGAACACAAAAAAGGCCGTTTACCAAATGGCTTGCCCTACCAAAGCGGCGTGGGCAACGTGGCAAACGCTGTACTCGGAGCAATGGCAAAAGATCCTGCGCAGGCTCCCATATCTCTTTACACAGAGGTTATTCAGGATTCCGTATTTGATATTCTTGAAGCTGACAAACTCATAGTAGCAAGCGGAGCTTCAATCAGCTATTCCATAGCCGGGCAGGAAAAATATAAAGCAAATGCCCACACCAAAAACTGGAAAAGCAAATTCGTTTTGCGCCCACAGGAAATTTCCAACAATCCGGAAGTTGTTCGCAGGCTCGGCGTTATTTCCATGAACACCGCTCTGGAAGCGGATATATTCGGGCACGTGAACAGCACTCATGTAAACGGCTCTAGAATGATGAACGGCATAGGCGGTTCAGGCGACTTTGCACGCAACTGCATGCTCGGATTTTTTATGACACCAAGCGTTGCGAAAGGCGGAAAGATCAGCGCATTTGTGCCTATGGTCAGCCACACAGACCACACAGAACACGACACAATGATTTTCGTTTCCGAACAGGGGCTCGCAGATTTACGCGGATTAACTCCGACAAAACGCGCTCGCTTAATCATAGAAAAATGTGCGCATCCTGATTACCGCCCATTGCTGCTGGAGTATCTTGAATATGGCTTAAAGCAATCAAATCTCCATACGCCGCATAGTTTGGATAAAGCTTTTGATTTCCATAAAAGACTTATAGAAACAGGAAGCATGATGAGTTGAGAAATTTTTCTACATTAGTGAACGTGGAACTTGATAAAAACTTTACAGTACTCGCGATGAGCGACAATTACGCTGGCTTAGATATAATAAACAGTGTACTTTCGTCTTATTACAATGTAAAAATGGCAACATCGCCGGAAGAAGCTTTGACTTTGCTAAAAGTTGTAGAAGTAAATCTTATAATTTTGGACTTTGGTTGTTATAGCAAAGAATGCTACAATTTTTTAACAACCATAAAAGCCTCCGAAGAGACAATGCGAATACCCGTGATTTTAATCGGAGATTCAAGCAATCCGGAATATGAGGAACACGCATTTGCATTAGGCGTTGCAGATTATATAGGCAAGCCGCTGCGCTCGTCAATAATCAAGGTTAGAGTAAACAACCAAAGATTGATATCCAAGCAGATAAAAGCTATAGAAGAGCTGGGTTTGCAAGATCCGCTGACGGGTATTGCAAACAGGCGAGGTTTTGACAGTCGCATTCATCTGGAATGGCTTAGAGCCATAAGGGATAAAATCAGCCTTAGCCTTGCCATAGCAGATATAGACCATTTCAAAGCTTACAATGATAATTACGGACACGTTCAGGGCGATGTTCTTTTGCGCGCTTTGGCCAAGCAGTTCGTTTTAATGCTAAAAAGGCCGGCAGATTTTGTATCACGGTGGGGTGGAGAAGAATTTGCCATACTGCTTCCCAACACAACTCTCCAGGGAGCAGCAGCGCACTCAGAAGATATTCGTAATTCGGTACAGCAAATGATAATACCGAATTTGCCATCCGCAACTGTGAGCATAGGCGTTGCATCTATAACTCCAACTCTGAATTCATCAATAGAAGATTTTTTCAACATGGCAGACAAAGCCCTTTACCAAGCCAAGAATTCCGGGCGCAATAAAGTTTGCTGCTTTACTTAAATTCCATTCTCAACGCCGCTCATCGCTTCTGCTTCAGCAGCAGCAGCTTCACTGCTGCCTACCACATCGGAAGTTCCCTCTCCGAGCTTTGCTTCTCTGACTTCAAGCTCCCTTCGCTCCCACAAATTCAATGAAATTCCAGGGATTTTTTCTCCGGTACTGTTGTAGATCAAAACCACAGCAGGGCGATTCTGCTCTCTGGAATTTGAACGCATAACAATTCCGATATAACCGATGTACTGGCCGCTGGGATCAGTAGTGACCTTTACACGATCGCCGGCAGAGTACACAGGAATCATGGAAAGCAAAGTTTCTACCACAGCGGAATTCAATCTTGCTGTACTAAGCCTTACTAAAAATTTTATGCTGCTTATTGGAGTTTGAGCCTGAACTCCGGGTGGCGGAGCAATAAGAGAAACATAGTCCAGAGCCACTGCGGCAATTTCTGCAAACCTGTTTATTGAGCCTTTGGCTGCCGGCCCGGTGACACGCACAGGCGGTCTGTTGTTGCCCTTCAACTTACGCGGATAACCGCCGCCATCCTGCCGCTCATGATGTTGCAGGGCTACATTAGCGCAAACCAGCGACACGCTGCATATACGCAAAATATCAAAGCCGTAATCGGTATGTCGCCTTTTCAGTTCCAACTCATCCATGGAAAGTTTCGCAACCGGATTAAGAAGGTGCTCCGGCATAAGTATATAGCCTATGTCCATAAGCAATACGGACAATATCATATCTTCAATTTCATCTGGAGGAAAGCTATAGCGCTTGGCCAGTTGCGCAGCAACTACGGCACAGTCCACCGATTGCTGCTGAAAAAAATTACCCAAAGAGCGAGAACCTGTTATGAACAGAAGCGATGGGTCTGACTTTTTAAGTTCCTGGTAAATATCGGCGGCTACTTTTTTGAAGGCTGAAATATTCAATGCTTCTTTTATCTCTTCCGGTTTGCTGAGTATTTGTTCCGGCGATGGAGCTACATCATCAGGCTTATTCAGCACCAACCCTACTTTTTTCCGGAATTCGATCACGGTTCGCCTGAGTGTAAGCACACATTGGTTTACGGTAACTTCCGATACTAGGTCTTCTTTTTCCAGCTCTTCCAGGCCTTCTTCTTGCACCCAAATTCTGTCTATTCCAATTTCCGTGAGTTTTACAGTAACATCCGGGGTCATTCTATAGCCCGCAGAAAGCATTATTTCTCCCGAATCACGGTAAATGCTTTTGGCCAGAACATGCCCTGCCCTTAGTTCCTTCAATGTGATTTGAATCATAGAACTTATGGAATATAGAAAATGCCCGAACCCCGATTTACTTCACCACTACACGCAATATTTGCTCACCGGCTTTTACAAGATATATTCCTTTTGCCCGAACCTCAATCCTTGCGTCTGAACCTCCGGCTACAAGTTTGCCGTTTAGGCTATAGACTTGCACTTTTGCATTTTCTGGCAAATTCTGCAGCACTATGCTATGGCCCAAAGTGTAGGCTTTTATCCCATTTGCGGCGATTTGCGACGTGCTGATGGGTACATTGTTAGACTCTCCCCATTTTGCGGTAAGGGTTATGTCTTCAAAGACGAAATCTGTAAAATCCCACAATTTTTCGCCCTTTTCCCAATACCAACCTTTGAAATCATAACCGTCTTTTGTCGGATTAACAGGTTTTGCAGCACGTGTCCATTCTGCTATTGTTTGCGAAGCAATAACAGAGCCATCTTCATTGTTGAAGGTAACAATGAAAACATTCGAAACTTCAAGTCTAACAAAGACACCGGCGTAGTCGTCTCGATCATAATAACTATGATTGTCGTCAAAAACGAGATAATAGGTGCCTTCCGGCAAAGTGAAACTTTTACTCTTCCACCACGCACACGGATTTATTGTATCAGGAAAAGCAAACTGGGTCAGTGATGCATCTTTGTAAACATTCAATCCTGAACCGCATCCTTGGGCGTAAGTTATCTCCGTTTCTTTACCCAATTCAAGTTTGAATACCTTTTCAATATAACTGTCTCCGTCTCCGGCGAAGCGAGAATTGAAATCCGGGTGGAAATAAAGGCCTGCAGAAAACGGCAGAGAAATGTCTTCTACAATATAAAAGTCTTTTTCTTCCGGTATTTCTTCTGCGTTAATTTCAACATCGGCAGAAAAAACATCAGATCCTTGTGGCTCTTCATGTATAAATAAATAATAATCTCTGGCTTCCAGAACCAATTTTTTTGAAAAATCCTCATATTCATCGCAGACTTTGCCTGCCGACACAAGATGCTTTGAATCCTTGTAAAAATCAAAGCAAATACGCTTGCTAGTGCTACTGAAATTTAACACTGTCGGATTTTCCAGCGTGAATTGATAATAATGAGTTCGGTAATTAGAGCCATAAAAGTCTTCAATTTTCGTATTTTCATCAAAATCAAGCGTTTCGGCGAAAGGAAAAAATGCTGCAAATGCCACTGATTGAACAACACCTAAAGCCAGCAGGGCAAGCTTGGGGAAGAAATTGAAGGCCATTTTCGCTCCTTGATTAATGCTACGGAACAAGTATAAAATAGAATTTATTTTGCGACTTGTCAAGGCTTTGCCAAAAATATTTGGCACGATTTTTGCATAACCATTCAACATGAACCTTAACTCTTTGTTTTTCAGCATCTTACTTCTGGTAGCAAATGGCTTCTCTGCACCGGCTTCCCTCTATGGGAATAACCTTTATACCGATAAAAAGGGCAAAAAAACAGGGGATGTGGTTACAATTTTGATTATGGAAACGGCTAAGGCCGGCAGCGACACTCGCACAGAAACCGAAAAAAAGAACAATATAAGCGTTGGGCAAGAAAAATCTTCCGGAAAATTCTTTGATTGGCTCCCAAATTTCGGCGTAAACGGCAATGCGAACATCAGCTACGACGGAAAAGGGGTAACAGCACGCAACGGCGAGCTAAAAGCCACAGTTACCGCCCGCATAATTGAGGTTTTGGATAACGGGAACTTATTAATAGAAGGCTCAAAAATTGTAGCCATAAACAATGAAGAAGAGATTTTAGAAGTCAGCGGCACAATAAGGGCAGATGATATAAACCCGGATAACACGGTCTATAGCTATAAAATTGCAGAAGCGGTAATCAGGTATTCGGGAAGTGGAACAAATTCCGATGCCGAAAAACCGGGACTTTTAACAAGATTTTTCAACTGGATTTTCTAAAAGCAATCAAAAAAAGGAGTTGATATGCGAATAGATGAAGAAGAAAAACGGTACAAGATAAAAATTGGCTGGCTGGAAATAGCAGCAGCAGTTTGTATTTTGCTGGCGATAATGGCTTCCAAAGCAAATGCCGCAAGGGTTAAAGACATGGCCACGCTGGATGGTGTTTCCGAACAGCAGCTGGTTGGTTATGGGCTTGTAGTTGGCCTTGCCGGCACAGGCGATGGCTCAAACACCCAGTTCACCATTCAATCGGTAGCTAATATGCTGCAGAAGATGGGAATTGTGGTTAATCCCAACGAAGTGCGCTTGCGAAATGTGGCTGCCGTTATGGTAACCGCAACTTTGCCCGCATTCGTTAAACCCGGCAAAAAAATAGATGTTTCCATTTCCAGCATGGGCGATGCTCGCTCGCTCGAAGGCGGAACCCTGCTTATGACACCGCTTCAAGGCTCAGACGGCGAATATTATGCGCAGGCTCAAGGTTCGGTGAATTTGGGCAGCATTAACGCAAGGAGCGGCAGGAACAGTTTTAAAAAGGGCCATGCTCTTTCCGGAAACCTGCCAAATGGCGCAGTTGTTTATAAAGAAGTGGAAACCGCAAACTTAAAAACCGGAGAGCTTCGCTGGGTGCTTTCGGAACCCGATTTCACAAGCGCAGTAGCTATGGCAAATGCAATAAATCAGGTTTTTCCAAACGCAGCAATGGCAGAAGATGCCTCAACGGTTCTGGTAAATGTGCCGCAATCCATGCGCAACGATTATATGTCTTTTATAGCTAGAGCCGAGAGTGCAGAATTTAACCCGAATGCAAATGCTCGCGTTGTGCTGAACGAAAAAACAGGCACTGTTGTGAGCGGAGCAAATGTTCAAATATCAGAAATTGCAGTTTCTCACGGAAGCATCACTGTTCAGATAGCAAATGCTCAAGCCGCTGTAACCCCGCTTTTTGGCCAGGCAGCCATGATGAACAACCAGCAAGTAAATGTTCAGGAACCTCGTACGGAAACTCGGGTTATACCATCAGTAACCAACGTTGGTCAGTTAGCACAGGCATTGAATACTCTTGGCGTTTCACCGCAAGACATAATTTCAATTTTCCAGGCAATTAAAAAAGCCGGTGCGTTGCATGCCGAACTGGTGGTTATGTAATCAACTTGTAAAATTTTCGCTTCCCGGTTTGGACAATAATTCCATTGTCCATCACCAATTGCATATTAGCATCTGAAACCGCTTTGCCGTTTATCTTAACACCGTTATTCTGAATCATGCGCCGGGCTTCGCCCTTGCTCGCAAATGCACCAATTGTTACCAGCAAGTCCAGAACGGCGTAGCTGCCTGCGGCAAGCTTTATTTCCGGCGTGTCGCTTGGCAATTCGTTTCCGCTGTGAATGGCTTTTTCTTTTTCTGCGGCAGCCTCGGCAGCAGCAGTACCGTAATATTGAGAAACTATGTCAAGGGCCAATTCGCGTTTAGCGGTCAGAATATCTTTTGAAAAATCTGTTTTCACAGTCAAAAGTTCGGCCCAGCTTTCAACCAGGCTGTCTGCTATGTTATAGACTTTGTGGAACATAACATCTGCGCTTTCACTAACGCCAACATAATTTCCTAGAGATTTGCTCATTTTCTGCTCACCGTCTGTACCCAGAAGAATTGGCATAAACAAACCTATTTGCGGGTCTTGGCCCTCTCTTATTTGCAATTCGCGCCCACGCAAAACATTAAATTTCTGGTCTGTGCCGCCAAGCTCAACATCGCTTTTTATGACTATGCTATCGTAAGCCTGCATCAACGGATACACAAATTCGTGAAGGCTTATTGGCTGGCCTTCCGCATAGCGAGTTTGAAAATCTTTTCTCTCAAGCATTTGCGCAATTGTGATGCTGCCCATAAGCTCGGTCACTTTATCAAAAGGCATTTTGCTGAACCAGTCTCCATTGTAGCGAATTTCTGTTTGATCTCTTTTCACAATTTTGAAAAACTGTTCCTGGTATTCCTTCGCATTTTCCATAACCTGCTCATGGCTAAGGCGAGGCCGTGTTTTGTTGCGACCGCTCGGGTCTCCAATCATGGCTGTATAATCACCGACAATCAGCACAACCTGATGCCCAAGGTCTTGAAACTGGCGCAGTTTACGCATAACAACCGTATGCCCAAAATGCACATCCGGAGCAGTGGGGTCCACACCGAGCTTTATGCGCAATGGAGTACCTGTGTCTATTGACTTCTGAATTTTTTTAGCCAATTCTTCTTGAGGAACTATTTCAATCACTCCGCGCATTAGCACGGAGAGTTGTTCTTGTAATGGTGGAAAAGTCATTGTGGGAATTTAGTAATTTCCCATTGTGAACAAAGCCGCCTTAATTATAGCCGCCAGTTTGCTCGCCAGCCGTGTGCTGGGGGTATTGCGTGAGATGATTTTAGCTAAAATTGCCGGTGTTAATGAGCAAAAAAACGCTCTAGACCTCGCTTTTATGATTCCAGACATCCTGAATCACCTTATAGGCACAGGATTTTTGTCCATAGTTTTTATATCGTTATTCACAACGCATTTACTTAAACAGAATGAAGATGAAGGGTGGAAGTCTTTCAGCAATATATTCAATGTTCTTGGGTTGATGCTTTTGGCTTTGGCTGTTCCGGCATTTATTTTTATGCGTGAGCTTATTTTGCTATTAACCGCTGCACCGCCAAGCGAAGAAATTTTAACGCTTGCAACACATTTTGGCAGAATTATTTTGCCGGCACAATTGTTCTTTTTCGCAGGAAGTTTTTTAATCGCAGCGCAACAAGCTAGAAAACAATTTTTTATACCTGCGCTTACAGGCATAATTTACAATGCAAGCATAGTTGGTTTCGGATGGATTTTCAAAGATAGCGGAGTAGTTGGATTTGCTTATGGAGTTCCTGTTGGAGCATTTATAGGATTTTTTGTTTTGCAAATAATAGGTTCATATAGAGGTGGTGTTAAATATGTTGGAGTATTTAAACCTTTAGATGCAGAGTTGATAAAAACGGTAAAGCTTTTGTTGCCTATGGTTTTGGGTGCAGGCTCAATGTTCGCGCTTGAATTTGTTATCCGCAGTTTTGGTTCTATGTTTGGATCCACAGGAATTTCAAGTCTTAATTACAGTTATCGATTGATGTACACTCTCGTAGCTGTGTTTGGGTTTAGTGTTGGAGTTGCTAAATATCCCGATATGGTAAGGATGTTTAAGGAAAATCAGCTCAGTGAATTAAATGAAAAAGTATGGGGTGAGTTAGCGAAAATATTTGCTATTCTGGTTCCTGCAATTTGCGCATTGACTGCGGTTAGTTTGCCTGCAGTGAGAATTTTGTTTGAACGGGGTTTATTCACACAGGAGAGCTCTATTCTTGTGAGTAATCTGCTTTTGTTTTATTTGCCTGTGAGCATAGGGCTTTGCTTCCAAGCTCTCC
>Ga0209755_10002261_pt1 | contig 26847 bp, 26 predicted proteins | sample TergutCo191P1_FD_187301 | JGI IMG/M metagenome (GOLD analysis project Ga0209755, IMG submission 187301) | Cornitermes sp. P1 segment gut microbial communities from Petit-Saut dam, French Guiana - Co191P1 (SPAdes) (version 2) | ecosystem: Host-associated > Arthropoda: Insects > Digestive system...
AACAAACCCCGCGCGGAAACCAGCAGGAGCGGGCTTTTACCTATGGCGAGCTAATCGCCCATACCCTCGCCGGGCAGGTGCGCAGCCTCGATATTCGGCGCGATACCGATATCGGCTTTGCCGCCACCGTTATCGCCACTTTGCGGCCTGATGCTACCGCTGGCGTCGCTGTGGGCGCGGGCGGGCGCGAGGTTAGTGTGGCTGTTCCAGATATTTCCAGCTTTATGGATATCGTCCACGAGGCGATTATCGACCACGGCGTCGCGCTGGATCAGGTGACGACCGAGCTGCCGCGGCCTAGCATGTGGTGGTCGATGCTCACTCCCATGCTTTTCCTAATTATTCCAATTATATTGATGATTTTCATTTTTCAGCAAATGCAAGGCGGCGGCGGGGGCGGCGGAAATCGCGTTATGTCCTTTGGCAAAACCCGCGCCAAACAGGTTGTTGACGAGAAAAAGAAAGTGACTTTTGATAATGTAGCCGGCCTGGAGGAGGAAAAAACCGACCTCGCCGAGATTGTTGAGTTTTTGAAATTTCCCAAAAAATTCCAAGAAATCGGCGCGCGGATTCCAAAGGGCGTTTTGCTCGTAGGGCCGCCGGGGACGGGCAAAACCCTTCTAGCCCGCGCCGTTGCCGGGGAAGCGGGCGTTCCGTTTTTCTCGATTTCCGGTTCGGATTTTGTTGAAATGTTTGTGGGCGTGGGTGCTTCGCGGGTTCGCGACCTTTTTGAGCAGGCCAAGAAAAACGCGCCTTGTATAATTTTTATCGATGAGATTGATGCCGTTGGACGCCGCCGTGGCGCGGGTTTGGGCGGCGGCCATGATGAGCGCGAGCAAACCCTAAATCAGCTGCTCGTCGAAATGGACGGTTTTGGCGCAAACGAGGGCATTATCATCCTCGCCGCCACAAATCGCCCGGATATTCTCGACCCCGCGCTTTTGCGCCCCGGGCGTTTCGACCGCCGCGTGGTGGTTGGGCGGCCTGATGTTAAAGGGCGCGAGCAGATTTTGGGCGTTCATGCCCGCGGCAAAAAGTTGGCCGATGATGTGGATTTAAATGTTTTGGCAAATCTTACCAGCGGTTTTACCGGGGCAGACCTTGAAAACCTGCTAAACGAGGCCGCTTTGCTGGCGGCGCGGGATAATAAACCGGCGGTTAGTATGGATGAGGTTCGTCGCGCTTTTGTCAAAGTCGCGGTGGGTACTGAGAAAAAGAGCCGCGTTGTCAGCGAAAAAGAAAAGCGGGTGACGGCCTATCACGAGGCGGGTCACGCCATAATTATGGAAGTAATGGAAGAACTTGACAGTGTTCATATTATATCAATCATCCCCACCGGAATGGCGGGCGGCTATACCATGAGCCAGCCCAAAGAGGATCGGATGTATATGACCAAAAGGCGCATGGAACAGGAGATTGTCGGGCTTTTGGGCGGGCGCGCCGCCGAATTTTTGGTGCTAAATGACATCACGACCGGCGCGAGCAACGATATCGAACGCGCCACGGCCATAGCCCGCGGAATGGTGACGAAATACGGTATGAGCGAGGTTATCGGGCCCATCCAATTTGGCAGCGATAATGAGGAAGTTTTCATTGGTCGCGACCTGGCGCAAACCCGCAATTTTGGTGAGGAAGTCGCCTCTATTATCGATTCCGAAATCAAGGGTTTTGTTAATCGCGGCTATAATTCCGCGCTGGAAATTCTTGGCAAATATATAACCACTTTGCATAAAACCGCCGATTTGCTTATGCAAAAGGAAAAAATTACCAATACCGAATTTCGTCAACTTTTTGACGACCCCCCAGAAAAAAAGGCGGATGATTGGAAAGTTCCCGAGCCGGATTTGCTGGATATTTTAGGCGGCTTTAGTGCATCTTCATAAAATTATTAGAGGGACTGATATCGCGTGGACAAAAAAAGAGTTGAGGAAATTTTAACTATATCAGGTGTGCTAATGCAGGGGCATTTTTTGCTAACTAGCGGGCGGCATTCTGATAAATATATGCAATGCGCCAAAATCCAGCAATATCCATGGTTTATGGAGGAATTGGCGTCTTCGATTTGTTCCGAGTTTAGCTCGGATAAAGTGGATATGGTTGTTAGCCCGGCGGTGGGCGGTATTATTATGGGTTACGAGCTTGCGCGGCAGCTGAAAGTGCGCAATGCTTTTGCCGAGCGCGTCGAGGGCAAAATGGCTCTGCGGCGGGATTTTACCATACCCGAGGGGGCGCGCGTGATTGTCGCCGAGGATGTGGTGACGACCGGCGGCTCTGTTATGGAAGTAATCGAGCTTGTGCGACAAGCTGGGGCGGTGCTTGCGGGGGTTGCGGTGCTGGTTGACCGTAGCGGCGGCAAAATCGATTTTGGCGCAAAACTGGCCGCCGCATATACCGCCGAGGTGATTTCCTATAGTGCCGACGATTGCCCGATTTGCAAGGCTGGCGAGATTCCGCTAATCAAACCCGGCTCGCGCAATCTACCCAAATAAATGAGCAAATCTAATATATGGCGCGTTGGTTTTATTACACTTGCATCCACTTTCATATTAGGTTTTCTAAATGGGCATACCCAATCTTTGCGCGAAGCTTTTGTTAGCCCGCAAACAGGAAATCTAATAAATCTCGGGCTAGATATTGCTAATGCTGATATCCCCGCGATTATCACCGGAAGCCTGATGTTTTCGGCATTTGTACTGGGTTGCATAATAGCCCATCTTTTTATACGCCGCAAAATAGCCCCGCGCCTAGAATTTTTTCTGGGCTGGAGCTTGTTTGTTTTGCCAATATTCATTTATCTGATTTTTGAGCAATATTTTTCCGATAATGGAATAATTTTCCTTTTGAGTTGCGCCTCGGGTATTGCCCTTGGTTTTTTTCGCAAAATCGGCCATGTGGAATTAAATAACAATATCGTCACCGGAAATATGCGGTTTTTGGGGATAAATTTGGTGGAAAGCCTGCTTACCCGCGATGGTACGCGGATTCGGGCTTTTTGGATATATTTTGCCGGAATTTTCGCCTTTTTTCTGGGTGCTTTGATATGCGGGCTAATTTTGCGAGCGGGGGAAATGGCGGCTTTCTGGGCATTGTCGGCATTTATGGTCGCGCCCTATTTTGTCGGCATTGGGATTAGCGAAACCAAGGAAAATCCATAAAAATCCGCCCAATCACGGTGCTTTGGCAAATCGCCCCCCATTCCCGCGAATCCCGCGAATTCCCGCGATTGTCCCCCATGACAAAAAATTGACGCTCCGGCACTACCAGCGGCCCAAAATCCTCGCTAATGCCGTAAATATAGTATTCATACAGAGCCACGCCATTGATATATGTTTGGCCACCAAGGATTTTAATGGTTTCGCCGGGCAGGCCAATAATGCGCTTGATAAAGGGTTTGCCAAAATCTGGCAAAGGGCTGTCGAAAACAATTATATCGCCGCGATTTTTGCTAGGTGACAGCATCGAGCGTATGCCGAAAACACGCCCATTTGTAGGGATTGTGGATTCCATCGAGCCGGTAATTACCTGCGCATTTAGGATGATATAAGTATTCAGAATATATGCGATTAAACCCGCCACCAGCAAGCAACAAGCCCACGAAAAAATATTTTTTACTAATCTCATTGGGATTACCTCCATTTATTGGAAGTATTCCCATTTTTTAACAAATCAATTCCAAAGCCTTTGCCGCAAAGCCTCATAAACCAATATCCCGCAGGCCATGGCGGCATTTAGGGATTCCGCCGCACCGGGCATGGGTATCTGCACATTAGCATCCGCCAGCCGCGCAATTTCGGGCTTTATCCCCCGCGCCTCATTTCCCAAAAGCAGAGCAAGCGGCTCTGTCAAATTTTGGTAATATATGGATACAGCATTTTTTGGCATAGCCGCCAAAACCTTGATTTCAGCGGATTGCAAACGATTTATCACCGCCGCCAAATCCTCGTAAACAAAAGGCACGCGAAAAAGCGCGCCCGCCGCCGCCCGCACCACCTTAGAGTTATATGTATCAACGCAATCCGCGCCCAAAAAAACGCCGCTCGCCCCAGCACTATCAGCCAGCCGCAAAATCGCCCCCAAATTGCCCGGGTCATTGATTCCATCGAGAATAATAATCAACGAATTACCAGTATTGCAAATATCATCAAAAGAATATTGCCGAATTTTAACAATAGCAAAAATCCCCTGCGAATTTACAGTATCTGCCATTTCCCCAAACAAATTATCGGCCACCACCGCGCAATCCCGCAAATCAAGGCTTTGCGCATAGCTCTGGGAGGCCACCATCTGCGCAATCTCCCACCCCGCCGGAATCTCCGCAACAAATTTTTCTCCCTCAACCACAAAAAGCCCATGCTGCCGCCGAAACTTCTTGTCTTTCAGCGATTTCGCCAAACGCACAATAGGATTATTCCGACTGGTAATTATTTCCACAAAGCACCATACTTTCCATTTTCATTCATATCAAACAGCCAATTTATCACACTTTCGTAATACGGCACAAATTCGCCGCCCCTTAGCATTTTGATAATTTCATCACGAGTCGCCCATTTCACCTGCTGTACCTCAGATTTTTGCAATTGAAGCGCATCAATACAAACATCCTTTTTTACCAAAAAATAGTCAATAAAACAAACTTCTCCATAAATGGTAAAAACTGGGTTCATATTAGAAAAATCAATATCGATACCGATTTCCTCGCGCAGCTCCCGCGCCGCCGCCTGACGGCAATCCTCACCCTGCAAAGCCGCACCACCCGCCGAAATCCCCCAAAGCTCCGACCAGGAGCTGGTTTCAGAAAAAGCCCGCTGCTGAATCAGCATCTCGCCGCGCCCATTAAATACCGCAATTTCGGCAGCCAAATGAAATCCGCCGGGCGGATGCTTCTCGCCGCGCAGCATGGTCGCCCCGGTTTTGGCGCGGGTTCTATCGTATAAATCCCAAACTTCCGTCACACCCAACAACTCCCCATCACCCCATTTGTGTGCATGTCAAACATTAGTCCTATTAGATTATCGTATATGGGGATAAATTCGCCCCGCACAATCAGCCGCGAAATCTCCGAACGACTCGCCCACCTGACCCGCTGAACCTCGTCAGCCTGCAATTGAATCGTATCGATATCCACATCCAGCCCCACCAAATAAAAATCAAAAAACGCCGTATCTTTGGTGATTGTGAAATGAGGCGGCTGCTCGCCAAAATCATAACAAATTCCAACTTCTTCCAAAAGCTCCCGCGCCGCCGCCTGCTGGCTATTATCCCCGGCCTGCGCGCTGCCCGCCGCGGTGATATCCCAGCGATTCGCGTTGGTGTCCTTTTGCGCGGCGCGCTGCTGAATCAGCATCTCGCCCCGCGAATTAAAAACCGCCACACAGCAAACCATGGCATATCCGCCGCTCGGTTGGGCATCCCCGCGCCGCATGGTAATCCCGGTGTGCGCCCGGGCTTTATCGTATAAATCCCACATCTCCAAAACAAACCCCTCCCTTTCCATCCTTCCATTATAACCCAAATCGCGAGAATTTGCAACAAAAAACCGCCGCAAATTCGCGCGGCGGTTTTAGTTTCTCTAATATGTCTTTTTCGGCTTTTTGCCCTTGGGGGTGCTATCATTCCCCGCAGGATTGGTGTTTACATCGTCCGGCTGTGCGCCGATTGGATTGTCATTTTTTTGCTTTTTTGACATATTATTCCTCCTTAGTTAAAAATTACCGTCCGAAATAGTCGCTTGCTCGGTTTATGGCTCGCCGACCGTCTTTGGCCATGCGCCGTCTGGTGCGTTTGTCGCTCATGGCAAAGGCCAGCCCCATCAGCCCAATGGCCGAGCCCGCCACAAGCCCTCTGGTAAATGCTCTCAATTTTACCAACTCCTTAAAAATTGTCTTCACAATTATTATCTGGCTTTTGGCGAGATTTTATGCATTGATTAGGAATTTTTTGGTAATTTGTAATGGCGGATATATCCAATTACCAGCATGGCCGCGCCCAAAATCGCGATTAAAGCGGACATCAGGCGGGATACAGGCGTCGCCCCTGCCAACAATTGGTCGGCGCGTATGCCCTCGATAAAAAATCGACAAATTCCATAAACTAGGAAATAATAGGCGAAAAGTTCACCGTTAAATTTTTTGCGCTTGCCGTAAATTATCAGGAATGCGAATATTGCCAGCAAAATGGCAGTTTCGTAAAAAAATGTGGGGTGTACCTGAATATATGCTAAATTATCCACATAAACAATCATATCATTGGTAACAATGCCTAAATTATGCACTTGGTCCAACCGCATTTGTATGGCAAAAAGACTATCGGTATAAGAACCAAAGGCCTCGCGATTGGTAAAATTGCCGAATCGCCCGATGGCATGGCCAATAACCAGACCCACAATTCCGGTGTCGGCGAAATGCAAAAAATTAAGTTTCTTGATACGGGCAAAAATCACGGCGACCAAAAACGCGGTAATCACAACGCCATAAATCGCAAGGCCGCCCGACCGGAAATTAAAAATCCCCGCCAGATTATGGCGATAATGCCCCATATTGAAAATCACATAGAAAATCCGCGCGCCCAGGATGCAGGCCGGACAGACGATAATCGCGAAATCCATGTAAATACTGGGGTTTTGGCCGGTGCGGCGGGGGGCGACATATGCGCCGAAAAAGATCCCGGCGGCAATGCCGGTCGCCACAAAAATCGCATACCAATAAATGTTAAAATTAGCTATACTAATAGCGACACGGTTTAAATTATCAATCGTAACACCCAGATTGGGAAAAATAATATCAGGAATACTAATCACCTCTTTTGGAATTTTACATATAATGGGAAAAACGGGTGGGCTATTTATGTTGATAATCCAAGCCATCATTGCCATTTTAATAACATTGTTTGTATTGTTAATTTCGCAACGAATACGGCACAGGGCGCGCCGAATCAGTCGGCATCAATGATTTTGATAATTTTTTTGCGAATACGGCTAAGGGCGTTATCAACGGATTTCTCATTGCAATTTAGGGCGGCGGCCATTTCGGAATATGAGTTTCCCTGAAGAAAATATATTAAAATCTTATATTCAAAGGTTGATAAAGCCGCGCCCAGCCGCGCCTCGATATGCATTTTGCCCTCGCGATTGATAATAATATCCTCGGGATTTGGCAAATCAGGGATTTCCGGCGCATCATCACAATCGATTGATATATATTTGTTTAGCGGCCCATGTTTCTTGCGGGCAGCGGCTTTGATGGCGGTGAGAATCTGCCGCTTTATGCAAATATCGGCAAAGGTGCGAAAGGCCGCCTGCGCCGGATTATACTCGCGAATCGCCTTGTATAGGCCAATCATGCCCTCCTGCGCCACATCCTCCCCATCCGCCCCCAAAATAAAATATTGGCGGCCAATAATTTTTACCAAATATTTGTAGCGATTCATTAGATTATCTAATGCGAGATTGTCGCCATTATTTGCCATGCTCGCCAGTTGCTCATCAGAAAAACCAATATCATCCATTATAAATCCTTCCTTTGGCGCATCGCCTCGAGGAGGCTCGCCGTTTTTGGGTCGAGATTATCTAGCAGCGAATTTTTTTTAATGGGGCGGTCGAGCTGGATTTTGCGGCGGATTTCGGCCTCGGCGGTCTGGATATCCTCCAGCAAATCGCGAGCCGAAAGGCGAATCGCGCCCCGCCCCATAATAATCACCTGCTCGACCAAATCGCCCGTGGCGACAGCCACCCGAAACCGCTTGATTTCGGCCATTAGGCGGGCGGTGGCGCGCTCGATATAGCTATCGGCCGTTTCAAATTCGGCGGTATAAATCACGGTAATTCCGCCGTGCTTCTCGATTTTCTCGCTACCGTGGCGGATTTTGTGGGCGTCAAAAACCACAATAATGTCAATATCACGAAAGCCCCTAAAATTTGATAACAGATTTACTAATTTATCCCGAGCAAATTCCAAAGAAATTTTTGCTAAATCCGCCAAATTTTTCCAATCATGGATAATATTGTATCCATCCACCAGCAAAACATCATAATGCCTAACCCCGCTGCCTGAGGACTTCATACATAGCCACAGCCGCCGCAACGGACGCATTAAGCGAGGAAATCTGCCCCATCATAGGGATACACACGGAAAAATCGCTGCGGCTGCGTACCAGCCTGCTAACCCCATCAGCCTCATTCCCAACAACAATCGCAATCGCACCAGTCATATTAGCAGAATAAATATTATCTCCATTTGAATCCAAATTAGAAATCCAAATATTTTTTCGTTTAAGGGTTTCAATTGTCTGGGAAATATTGGAAACGCGCGCAACGGGCACAAGCCGCGCAGCGCCCGCGCTAGCGCGTATCACCCCGGGCGTAATGCCGCAACTGCGCCGTTTCGGGATAATCACCCCATGCACCCCGCAGGCCTCGGCGGTGCGAATCATCGCCCCCAAATTGTGGGGGTCGAAAATTTTATCACAAATCAAAATAAACGGCGGCTCATTTTTGGCATGGGCGGCGGCCAAAATAGCGTCGATATCGGCATATTGGTGGGCGGGGGTCTGGGCGATAACGCCCTGATGATTGCCGTTATCTGCCATTGCATCCAATTTTTCCCTTGGCACTTCGGTTATCACAATCCCGGCCTCTCGGGCTTTTGCCAAAATCACCCGCAAAGTCCCCTCTTTGTCGCCTTTTTTAACAAAAAGTTTGTCAATAGCACCTTCGCTGTTAATTATTTCCAAAACAGCTTTTCGCCCGTATATCAAAAAATCTTTGTCTTCGTTAAATTTTTCCATATTAGTTCTCCTTATAGCAAATCTCAAAAAGTTCCTCGATTCGCGAAAATTCGCCCGCCAAATACAAATAGCCAAAAAGTGCCTCTAGCCCTGTGGCATTTCGATAATCGGCCACGGTGGCGGATTTTGCGCGGGTTTTGGGGTTTGCATTGCGGCCGCGCTTTAGAATCGCCATTTCGTTTTCTGTCAAATATTCCAAAATTTTGTAATAATTTCCAGCCTGCGCCGCCGCCCGCACCTGCGCAGTCGCTAGGCGGTTTAGCTCGCCTGTGGGGCGGTTTCCCGCCGCCAGCAGCCGCCGCCGCACCAAAAGCTCGTAAACCGCATCCCCCATATACGCCAGATTTAGCGGCGAAAACCCGCGCGGGTCAAGGGTTTGCGGGCAATCCGTCAGGAGCGGTGCCATAGCGTACCCTCCCGCGTATCTTTTATCACAATCCCCGCCAAATCAAGCTGGGCGCGGATTTCATCGGCACGCGCAAAATCCCGCGCGGCCTTTGCCCCATTCCTCTCCTCAATCAATTCCGCAATATCAGTTTCGCTAATTTGACTATCTGTCGAAGAATCGGCAAATTCTATTCCCAAAATATCCAGCATAAAATCCAGCTCAGTAGCGGCCGCATCAAGAAAAGACCTGCTCGCCCCCAAATTTTTATTTACAAATTTTACCAAATCAAACACTGCCGCAATCGCATTAGCGGTGTTTAAATCATCATCCATAGCGGCGGCAAAGTCTGAATTGAACTGTTTAAATTCAGCACAATCACCCCCCTCGCCGCCGGAAGTCTCGTCAATACTGCGGCGGCAATTGCGAATCCGCGCAAGTCCGGCCTTTGACGACTCCAGCAGCTCCTCGCTAAAACTAAGCGGACTGCGATAATGCACGGACAATATCAGAAAACGTAATACAGAATAATCATATTTCTCACAAATTTCACGAATTGTGAAAAAATTACCTATGGATTTTGACATTTTTTTGGCATCCACGGTAATCATCCCATTATGCATCCAAAAATTCGCCAAAGGCACTCCGTTGGCCGCCAGGCTTTGCGCCGCCTCGTTTTCATGATGGGGAAAACACAAATCCTCGCCGCCGCCATGAATATCCACCGTCGCCCCCAAATATTTGCGCGCCATGGCCGAGCATTCGATATGCCAGCCCGGCCGACCCGCGCCCCAAGGCGCATCCCATGCGGGTTCGCCGGGCTTTGCGGGCTTCCAAAGAACAAAATCGGCTGGGTGTTCCTTTTGTCCATCCACCTCCACCCGAATCCCCATTTGCAAATCCTCGATATTTTTTTTGGCCAATTTTCCATATTCTTCCAATTTTGAAGCCCGAAAAAAAACAGAGCCGTTATACGTATAAGCCCAGCCATTATCGGCAAGCTCGCCAATCATGGCGACAATTTCGGGCATCTCACCAGTAACCTGCGGATGAAAATTCGCGGGGGGGATATTCAGCCCCTCCATATCCCGAAAATACTCGGCAATATATTTTTTTGCAACATCCTGTGCGGAAAGATTTTCCTGATTTGCCCGGGAAATAATTTTATCATCAATATCCGTAATATTTTGCGCCATTTCGACCTCAAAACCCCGGAAAACCAGCCATCGCCGCAGGGTATCAAAAACCACGGCGGGGCGAGCATTGCCAATATGCGCAAAATCATAAGCCGTCGGCCCGCAAACATAAATCCGCGCCAGCCCTGGCTTTATCGGCTCAAAAACCTCTTTTTGCATAGACATTGTATTAAAAATTGTCAATGTATTACACCTCTTTACCTATTTTTTGACAATCAAAGCAACCGCCTGCGCGGAAATACCCTGCTCAGAGCCTGTAAACCCAAGCCCCTCCTCGGTTGTAGCTTTTATGTTAATCTCGTCCAAATAAAGCCGCAGGGCGGTAGCGATATTTTGCTCCATTTCGGGCATAAATCCCGCCAGCTTGGGCTTTTGGGCGATAATCGTGGCATCTATATTGCCGATTTTATAGCCCTCCTCAAAAACCATCCATCCAACTTTTTCCAGCATTTTAATGCTATCGGCATCTTTCCAAGCCGGATCATTGTCAGGAAAATGACGACCAATATCCCCCAGCCCCGCCGCGCCCAGCAGCGCATCCATAATCGCATGAGCCAAAACATCCGCATCCGAATGCCCATCCAGCCCCAAGTGATGGGGAATCTCGACCCCGCCCAAAACCAGCCGCCGACCCGCCGCAAGCGCATGAACATCATATCCAATCCCGATTCGCATAAACTCTCCTTTCAGTGTAACACAAATTTAATATTTTGGCAACCTCTAAAATAAACTCAACTGGTCAGTTTCAGGAATTCCATCCAGCGCGCGGATTTGCTTTAGCAATTCAATAACATTCTTCGAGGTTTTCGTCCGATTCTTAAAATCCTCAATCGAATAAAATTCGCCATCCGCGCGGCTTTCCACGATTTGTTTAGCATTAGTAGACCCCAGCCCCGCCACGGCAGAAAGCGGCGGCATCAAGCGTTTATCCGTAACAATAAATCGCGAGGCGGCCGCGGAATAAATATCCAGCGGCGCAAATTCAATGCCGCGAGCATACATCTCATTCACCAGCTCCAGCACCACCAAACTGTTTTTCTCCTTTTGCGTAGCCTGCTGCCCAAGGGCGTTTATACGATTCATCTCGTTCCGCAAAACCTCCCGCCCCCGGCACATTATTTCATAATCAAAATCCTCGCTTTTCACAGAAAAAGTCGCCGCATAAAAAGCCTCGGGATAGTGTATTTTAAAGTATCCGATACGCATCGTCATCATCACATAGGCCACCGCATGGCCCTTTGGAAACATATATTTTATTTTGCGGCAAGACTCGATATACCAGCCCGGAACGCCGGCGGCGCGCATGGTTTCCTCCTCCTCATCCGTCACGCCTCGCCCGCGCCGAACGCTCTCCATGATTTTAAACGCCGCCAACTTCTCAACGCCTTTATTTATCAGATAAACCATGATATCATCGCGGGTGGGAATTATTTCCTTTAGGGTGGCGATGCGCTGGCGAATCAAATCCTGGCCATTATTTAGCCAAACATCCGTCCCATGGGACAGGCCGCTTATACGTGCAAGTTCAGCAAAACTGGTGGGTTGAGTGTCTGCCAGCATTTGGCGGACAAAAGCCGTGCCAAATTCTGGAAGGCCAAAAGAACCGGTTTTGCAGCCGATTTCCGCCTCGCTCACCCCCAACTTTGCGGGTGTTGTGAACAAATTAACAACATCCTTGTCCCCAATATCCACCTCGCAGGGGTCAACCCCGGTCATATCATGGAGCATACGGATTATGGTAGGGCAATCGTGGCCGAGAATGTCAAGTTTTAACAATCGCCCCTCAATCGAATGATAATCGAAATGAGTCGTGATAACATCGCTATTTGTGTCGTTTGCCGGCCGCTGGATTGGCGTAAATTCGTAAATGCTATGCCCCTGCGGCACAACGACAAGGCCGCCCGGATGCTGGCCAGTAGTGCGTTTGATGCCGGTGCAGCCGGCCACCAGCCGATTCACCTCCGCCGCGCGAACCACCCGCCCCCGCTCCTCCAAATATTTCTTCACATAGCCATAGGCGGTTTTGTCGGCGATAGTGCCGATTGTCCCGGCCTTAAACACAAAATCCCGCCCAAAAAGCTCCTCGCAATATGCATGCGCCTGCGCCTGATATTCGCCGGAAAAATTCAAATCAATATCCGGCTCTTTGTCGCCATCAAATCCCAAAAATGTTTCAAAAGGAATGTCATGGCCATCCTTTTTTAGAAAATTTTGACAATTTGGGCAATTTTTGTCAGGCATATCACAGCCCGAGCCGCCGGCAAATGAGCGGACGACGTCCGAATCAAAATCGGTGAATTGGCAGGAGGGGCAGTAATAGTGCGGCGGCAAGGGGTTTACCTCGGTAATCCCCGCCATGGTGGCCACAAACGACGACCCCACCGACCCCCGCGAACCGACAACATAACCATTTTCTACCGAATTATCCACCAATTTTTTGGCAATTATGTACATGACCGCAAAGCCGTTTTTGATAATAGAATCCAGCTCGCGATTTAGCCTTTGCTCGACAAATTCCGGCAAGGGATTTCCATAAATTTCCATAGCGCGGTTATTTACAGTTTCGCGCAAATCCTCATCAGACCCCGGAATTACAGGCGCGAAAGTGCCTTTGGGAATTGGCAAAACATCATCAATCATATCTGCAATCAGGTTTGTGTTTGTTATAACACAATCATATGCCATTTCTTTGCCGAGATAGTCGAATTCATTTAGCATCTCGTCTGTGGTGCGAAAATACATGGGGGCTTGGTTGTCGGCATCCTTAAAGCCTTGCCCCGCCATAATCATACGGCGATAAACCTCATCATCCGGGTCAAGAAAATGCACATCACTCGCCGCTATAGCGAGCTTATTATATTTTTGTGCATTTTGTACAATTTTAATATTGATTTCGCGTAAATTTTCAGCATTTTTTAGCTCGCCATTATGCACCATAAACATATTATTGCCAATCGGCTGAATCTCGAAAAAGTCGTAAAATTCGGCGATTTGGGCGATATCATTGTCGCGGCCGTCCTTCACCGCCTTATACAGCTCCCCCGCCTCGCATGCTGTCCCGATTAACAAACCCTCGCGCAGGGCGGAAATCCGGCTTTTCGGCATTATCGGGCGTTTAAAATAATATTCCAAATGGGATTCGGAAACTAATTGATACAAATTTCGCAATCCCATCTGGTCTTTAACAAGAATTATCGCATGGCTGGTCGGCAGCCGCTTTATGTCCATTTTCCCGGCGGCAAAGCGGTTTAGCGCGGGAATATCGACGATATTTTCCGCAGACAGCCCATTTAGCATAATTGCGAACATTTTGGCAAGCGCACCCGCATCATCGCTAGCGCGGTGGTGATTAACCAGCTCGACACCGAGGTGTTTGGCGAGCGTATTAAGTTTGTGATTATGCAAATTAGGAAAAAGCATACGACCCAGAGAAACCGTGCAAAGATAGGGATTCGCCACATTATGCCCCAGCAGTTTTCGGGCATGATGGGTGAGAAAGCCCATATCAAAAGGTGCATTATGGGCAACGAGCAGGCAATCGCCGATAAACGCGATAAAATCGGGCAAAACCGCCGCCAGAGGGGGCTTGCCGGCCAGCATATTGTCGGTGATTCCGGTTAGCTCGGTGATTTTGGGGGGCAGGGGCTGGCCGGGGTCGATTAGCGCGTTATACGTATCAACGACCTCGCCGCCGCGAATTTTCACCGCCCCAATTTCGATTATAGAACAGGTTTCCTTATGCAGACCAGTCGTTTCCACATCAAAAACCACAATATCGCCGGCCAAATCGCCGAAATCCGCGCCCATCACCAGCCGCGCCGATAAATCGTCCACAATATATGCCTCAACGCCGTAAATTACCTTGATTCCCGCCTTTTGTCCGGCCTCCATGGCCTCGGGATAGGCCTGCAGCACCCCATGGTCGGTGATGGCGACCGCGGAATGCCCCCAAGCCGCTGCCCGCTTGATATAATCGGTGGCGGAGTGGGTCGCGTCCAGCTGGCTCATATTTGTATGCAAATGCAGCTCAACCCGCTTGGTGACTGCATTATCGGCGCGTGTATCCAAAACCAAATCACCCGGCGCGATTTTGTTTGCCATGACAACAATTTCACGAGAATAAGAATCCTCGCTAGCCTTGCCCGCAATCCGCACAACCGCGCCATTTTTAAGCAATTCATTTGTTGTCGAAACACTTTCTTTCGACTGGAAAAATTTACAAGCAATCGCGCCAAATTTATCAAAAATATCAAAGCTCGACATTAGTTTTCCTGATTTTGTTTCCCGCCGCTCCAGCCCAAAAATCGTCCCCTCAACGAGAACCTCCTCGTCAGCAAAAAAATCCTCATTTAGCGGCCGCGGCCGCCCATCGATTTTCGCCGCAACCCCGCTACCCCGGGTATTTTGGCGATAGCCATTGGCTGGCGGTTTTGCGGGCTTTTGCGCAGTCGGCGCGGGGGGCGGGGGCGACATTTCCACCACCGTCGATTTATGGCTAACCTCGACCCGCTCCAAAGCCCCAAATTTCGCCGTTATCTCGTGTTCCAAAGCTTTGAAACAGCCCGGCTCGATTTTCGTATGCACCACCAAATTTATCGATAAAAGCCGCCTTTGTCGCGCCAAAGAGATCCGGGCAACATCCGCCCCTGCAAATTCATTGGCAATTTTTGGCGATAATTCCAAATTTTTGAAAACTTCACTAAATTTGCTAGTTGTCATTTGCATCCTCCATTTTATATCCAGTAGCCACCACAACGGTGCTGGCGGACAAATCCCATAATTTTTCAGCTTGTTTATACGAATCAATTCGCGCATCAAATCTTTTGTTTATCAGATTTTCCAATTTCACAATCTCATCAGAATTTAAGGCTTCGGGGTTGATTTTTAGGGCTTTATGCAACTGGGAAAGGGCGCATATACGATATGTGTGGATTTGTTGCAAAGCCAGTTCGGGTGGGGTGTCCGCATTGTCCGGAGCATAGGGAATAATTGTAAAAATATTAACATTTACCCGAGAAAAGCCCGCACTTTCAAGGTCTGCGGGCAATTGATTTTCCTTTGGCATAAAAGCGCCAATCCCATGAATCGCGTTAAAATCGGTATTCGCCCAGGCCTTATTCATCAGCTCGGCCTCCTCGCCCTGCGCCTGCCAGCTATCGGGATAAATGCCCAGGTTGTTATTGACAAAAAGCACGGAAATAAGGCCGCCCGGCTTTAAAATCCGGTATTGTTCGCGCAGAAAACCGCTGGTTTCAATATGTTCAACCACGGTATGAGAAGTGACGGCATCAAAGGAATTGTCAATAAATGGAAGATTTAGCGCATCCCCTACAATAAATTCGCAAGAATCCCCAATTTGCACCGATTTATCCCTGGCGAAATTAATATGCCCCTCGTCCCGATCAATCCCCGTCACCGTCGAATTAGGCAGATGCGCCTTTATCTGATGGCATAAAAGCCCGCCGCCACAGCCGATTTCAAGGATTTTCATCCCATCCGCCAGGCGCATATGGCGCAACCACAAATCGGTATTATCATCACGAAAGCGCAGAGAGCGCGTTAAATAAAGCTCCTCGCTTGATTGCACATATTTAGACCACAGATTTTCCATCGGAATCCTCCAAAAATATGTAAATTTCTTCCATAAATTTTGCCACCATTTCATCCTCCGAAACTTTGCGAATAACTTCACCATTTCGGAAAATCAGCCCCGCCCCACTGCCGCAGGCCAGACCCACATCAGCATCCCGCGCCTCGCCGGGACCATTTACCTCGCAACCCATCACTGCCACTTTAACATATTTTTCAATTTTTTGCAAATGTTTTTCTACCTCGTTAGCAATTTTTTCCAAATCTACACGGCAGCGGCCGCAGGTTGGGCAAGAAACGATTTCGGGCTTGAAATGGCGCAAATTCAGGCTTTGTAGCAATTCGCGAGCCAAAGTCACCTCGGCCACCGGGTCGCCGGTCAGGGAAACGCGCAGGGTGTCGCCCCAGCCTCTTGTTAAAAGTCCGGCAAGCCCGGCGGCGGATTTCACCATGCCCGCCAGCCCCAGCCCCGCCTCGGTTATGCCGATATGCAGGGGGTATGGTATTTTTTCGACAATCAGCTGGTGGGCGGCGATTGTTAAAGGAATGCTATTTGCCTTCATCCCCACCACAATATCCTCAAACCCGCACCGCTCCAGCATTTGCACATGGTTTAACGCGCTTTCCGCCATGCCCTTGGCGGTAATGCCGCCGTATTTGTTAAAAATATCACGCTCAAGCGACCCGGCATTTACCCCAACCCGAATCGGCACACCCCGCCCCTTTGCGGCGGCGGCCAGCTGGCTCACACGCCCCTCGCCGCCGATATTTCCGGGATTTATCCGCAATTTATCCGCGCCATTTTCCAGCGCGAGCAAAGCCAATTTATAATCAAAATGAATATCCGCTATCAGAGGAATTGATATCCTTTTTTTGACATCTCCAAAAGCACGAGCCGCCGCCTCATCCGGCACAGCCAACCGCACTATCTCGCATCCCGCCTGTGTCAAGCGTTTAATCTGTTCAGCAGTCGCATTCGCATCGCGAGTATCAGTGCTTGTCATACTTTCGACAACAATCGGATTATCGCCCCCAACCAAAACCCCGCCAACCCGCACCACACGCGACTTTCGCCGATTATAAATAATATCGCCCCCCAAAGTTTTACTCAAATTTTACAAAATAAAAACTAGAAATTCATATTAACATTTTACAATATTCTCACCAATAATTCTAGGAGGAATATTATGAAATTTGGCTTTGTGAAAAAATGTGCAGCGGCTTTGATGGCGGCGGGTATGATGGCCAGCCCCGCCACCGCGCTGGCTTTCAGCCCGCCGGATAGCCTGGTTTACGAGAGCGAGCATGGGATTTTGCGCTATATCGGCAGTTTTGATACCGGCGAATTTAATGCCGGCGGCGGCGTGGCCGAGGTTGTGGCGTTTAATCGGCGCAATCAAAGCATGTATGTGGTCAGCGGCCATATTTTGGGGTTGGATATTGTTTATCTAGGAAATATCAATCCCCAAGCCCGCGGCCGGATTTTTTATGATAATGCCGCGCTGGTTCGCCGCATCGATATCGAGCAAATCGGTGCTGGGCGCGGGTTTTCCGTGGGTGATGTCACCAGCGTTTCGGTGCATCCAAATCTGCCCATTATCGCCGTAGCGATTCAGCACGAGGCCTTTTATCAGCCCGGCACAATCCTGTTTCTTTCTGATAGCGGCGAATATATCGCCCATTTTCCGGCGGGAATCCAGCCCGATATGATTGGCATCAGCCCCTGCGGCAATTTTGTGATGACGCCAAACGAGGGCGAGCCCATCAATGGCTGGATGGCGACCGACCATTTTGTCCCAGATGGCCCGATAATCGACCCGCCCGGCTCTGTGACGCTGATTGATTTGACAGGAATTACCACAATTTCCCAATTACAAAATCTTCCAAATAACAGAGTCGCGACCGTGGGCTTTGACGCATGGGATGGCCGCATTCCCGAGCTTGTCGCAAATGGCGTGCTTTTGCGGGTTGGCTCATTGCCCTCTCTGGATTTAGAGCCCGAATTTATCGCGTTTTCCGCAGATGGCCAGCGGGCTTTTGTTTCCCTGCAAGAAGCCAACGCCATCGCCACCTTTGATATTCCCAGCCGCACCTTCACCGATATCCGCGGTTTAGGTTTTGTAGACCATTCCCAAATTCCCTTGGCCGCCGACAATCGCGCCGATAATCGCACCAATACACGAATTTTTAACAATATGTTTGGAATACGTATGCCAGACGGCATTGCGGCCATTGAAATCAATGGTGTGCAATATGTTTTAACCGCCAACGAGGGTGATGCCCGCGGCTTTCCTGAAGAGGGGCCAAATGGCAACCCAAATCATAACTATAGCCGCGTTGGCTCTGGTAGCAGAAACTGGGCGCATCATAGCCGCAATTGGTCGGAAAGCCGCGTGGCATTTTTGGCGGAAAATGTGCCGGATTTGGAATTTATCCAAAACGATTTTCATTATGTTTTGCGGGATAGGCCGCAGGATATGTTTATTTTGGGCGGCCGCTCATTCTCGATTTTTAACGCTGACAATAATATGTCATTGGTTTTTGACAGCGGCGCGGAATTTGAGGAAATCACATATCGGATGTTTCCCACGATTTTTAATGCCGACCGAGGCAGCAATGCCGGGCGGAATCACCGCAAGGGCGCAGAGCCGGAGGATGTGCAGGTTTTGTCCATGGGCGGCAGGCATTTCGCCTTTATCGGCCTAGAGCGGATGGGCGGCGTTATTATGTATGAAATCACAAATCCATATTCTCCCATTTATGTCGATTTTTTGAATGTGCGCTGTATTGAAAATGGCGGGCTAGCGGGCAAAGAGGCCGGCAGTCATCTGGGCGCAGAGGTGATGACGGTAGTCCCCGCCCTGCATAGCCCAATCGATTTGCCCCTGATTTTGGTGGCAAACGAAACCAGCGGCACAGTGACAATTATTTCCATCGACACAAATGCGCTGGGCATCAACGAAAACACCCTGCGCGCATCTATTGGCTCTGCCAATTTTATCACAAACGGCGAAAATGCCACAGCACCCGCCGCGCCCTTTATTGACGCAGCCACCGGGCGAATGATGGTGCCCCTAGCCATGCTCGACGCGATTACCGATAGCGCAAATTTTAACAATGCAACCGGAATTATCGATATCAGCAACAATGGCCAAAATTTCACATTATCTATCGGCGAGGCGATTCCGGGCGGCATGGCCAGCCCCGCGCTTATTGGCGGCAATGTTTTCGTGCCAATCCGCCATATTACCAATTTGCTAAATGCGCAAATCCGATGGGATGCGGTGGCCGCGGCCGCCTATATCCTGCAATAAATTGCTTTTGCCCGGGCGGCAGGCCTCCCACCAAAGCCGCCCGGGCTGCTATAAGTCTTTCCTATAGCCAATATGATGATATCCGGCAACCTCGAAAAAATCCTCAAAAACGGCGAAAACCCGGTATCCCTGCGCCTCGTAAAATTGCGGGCTATGAAAACCCGCCGTCCAGGTATAAATATGGCGAATTCCCAAATCAAAAACCCGCCGCTCCAACATTTTCAGCAATCGCGCGCCCAAGCCCCTGCGCCTGCAATCCTCCCGCACCCACATATCCGTCAAATTAAACCATTTGTGGTTTGTCAATCCCGAAGCAAAGCCCATAATCCCGCCATCATCCTCGGCAATAAATTGATGCCGGATCTGCGGCGCATCAGGCACTCCATCCTCTCGCTCGATTTTTTTAAAATCATCATAAATATTTTGCAATTCAGTTTTGCTAATATCTCTATCAGAAATTATCATAAATCCCCTCCGCAAACTCCAGCCGCTGAAAAATCCACTCCTCACCCAAATACCCGCGCAGGCCTTTGATTTCGCTATTGTTAATGACATCATCTAGGAATTCACCCAAATAATGGAAAAACATATGGTAGCAATAATAGGCCAGCCGCAAAGGCTGTAATTCATAGGCAATTCCGTTTTTGGCCAAAGTTTCGTTAAATAAATCACGCGCCCAGTCATAACAACACATCACCCACGCATCCCGCTCAATAGGCGCATACATGGCCTCATCCCAATCAACAAGATAATTTTTATCGCCACCAACAACAAAATTACCCCCGGCATCACCATGTGTGAAATAAAAATCATGACTGGTGGATAATTGGGATATTTTTGACAATTGCGCGGCATGGCGGGACAAAATATTTTTGTAATTCACCAGCAAATCAAGGGCGGCGCGAGTAATTTCATTTTTTGGCATACTATCCAAAATTTTCCATTGCCGATACACCCGCCTCGCCTCGTAATCAGAAAATTCAGCAGCAGGAATATGAAAACCGGGTTTTGTATGGGAATAAATCTCGCACAACATCTGATATTCAGCGGCTTTTGTGGCATCGGTTTCGATATTTTGCCCATCTATCCATTCAAAGACCCCCAGCACCGCGCCGTCAAAAGTACCACAAAGCCCGCCATTTAGGGGTTTGACAATTTTGCTAATAAAATCCACGCCGCAATCCGCCAAATAATCCATCACCGCAAAACTGCGCTGATACTTGATTTGGTGGTCATCATGATAATCCAGCTTCGCAAAATAAGAACCGCCATCCTCATCCAAACGCCACGTTTCCCCATAAAATCCACGCGCGGCGGGATTTATCCCGGTTATCCCCAAGCCAAATTCACAATTTACAAATTCAACCAAATTATCCAAATACTGCCTATCGCGGCCGGGTTTAGTTTGCATAAATAGCACGAGCCGCATGGATGCCAGCGGCAGCCGCCTGAGCCAGCCCGCGGGTAATCCCCGCGCCATCCCCCGCGCAATACAGGCCGCCAATCGCCGTTTCCAGATTTTGGGAAAGCTCCGGCCGGGCGGAATAAAATTTGGCCTCGACGCCGTAAAATAACGTATGGTCGCTGGCGAGGCCGGGGGTCACTTTATCCAGCGCGTAAACCATCTCGATAATCGATTTCATGGTATTATATGGAAGCACCAGCCCCAAATCGCCGGGGATGGCCTCTTTTAGGGTTGGCTCGAGAAAACTTTCACGAATCCGCTTTTCTGTAGAGCGGCGGCCGCGGGTCAGGTCGCTAAAACGCTGAATTATCACGCTTCCTTGGGATAGGTCATTCGCCCGCTTGCAAATATCGCGGGCATATTCGTTAGGCTTGTTAAACGGCTTTGTAAAGCGATGCGACACCAGCAGGGCGAAATTTGTATTAGCCGAGCCAAGGGCGGGATCGCTGTAAGAATGCCCATTTGCCGCCATTATGCCGCTGTGATTTTCGATAACCACATGCCCGGCGGGATTTGCGCAAAAAGTACGCACCGCCGAGCCTAGCGAGCTGCGAAAAACGATTTTCGCCTCGTACAAATGGCGATTGATATCCTCCATAATCACATTCGCGGTTTCGGCGCGTAGGCCGATATCCACCTGATTGCAAATCACCTCAACCCCGCGCCGGGCAAGGATTTCCGCCAGCCAAGCAGAGCCATCCCGCCCGGGAGCGATAATTACATTTTTTGCCAAATGCTCGCCGCTCTCGGTCAAAACCCCGCAAATCCGGGATTCGTCGCCAGTGCTGGTAATAATATCCAAAACCCGCGTAGCAAAGCGCATCTCGATTTTATTGCGCAAATCCTCGTAAATCGATTTTAGCACCCGCAAATTGATTTCCGTCCCCAAATGGCGGACTTTCGCCTTTAGCAGCTTCATCCCCGCGCCATAAATCCGCGCCTCGATTCGCCGCACATCCTCGGTAGTGGGGTCGGTGATATTCGGCGGCGCGCCATGAGCGAGGTTAATCGTATCAACATATTCAATCAATTCCAATAATTGGGAATCCGGCATATAATCCGCCAGCCAGCCGCCAAATTCCGCGGTTATATTGAATTTGCCATCGGAATAAGCACCCGCGCCGCCAAAGCCGGCGGTGATAGAGCAGGCCGGCGCACAACCCTGCTCCCCATCCCGCCCGGGGCAGATTTTGGCCGCGCCGCCCAGCAGGGGGCAGGCTCGCGAATAAATATCCCGCCCCCTATCCAGCAGCAGAATTTTCTTGCTGGGACTGAGTTTAATCGTTTCAAGGGCGGCAAAAATCCCCGCCGGCCCTGCGCCCACAATTATCAAATCATACATTGCGCCACCTCCTGACGGTAATAATTTACAAATTTGGAATAAGCTGGTTCTTGTAAAGCCGCGTATCCCTGTGCAGAAAGCCGGAAATACTTAGGTTTAACCTTCTCAAACCAGCCATACATATTTTGCGACAAAATATTCCAAGAATATGCATCGCATCCAAAACTATTTTTTAACAATGCCGCTGTGGATTCGCCCAGCACCTCCAAAGCGCAGGCAATTTTGATAGATTTTTCACGATACGCAGTCATCAGCTTTTTGCCCGTCTGTCCGCCTAAATTCCCATCAAAAGTCCGCCCATTTAACTCGCGCAAAAAAGCGCGGCGAGCCTTGGTATCACCGGGTTTGACGGTGTTTGGCAACAAAACCGCCTCAACCCACCGCAGGGGGCTGTCCATAGCGACCAAAAGCAAGCCCAGCCCCAGTTTCTGGCAAATCAACTCCGGTTTGCGAATAGCGGCCTCGCGGCGAGGGCGGGGAATGGCAACATATACCATTTCTGTAATTTTTTGGCGGTCGATTGCCTGATAAAGCAAAGTGATATTAAACGATTTTTTCAACTCGACCGCCACCAGCTCATCGCCCCTAATCAGCGCGATATCGCAGCCCTTGACCTCCGTCCGGGCGGCATAGCCGGATTTGGAAAAAAATTCCACCACCGGCGCGCACAAATCCGATTCCAAAAAACCCGCCATCTATGCGCGATGCTCCGCCATATAGGCCTCGATTTCATCAATTGTGCGGATAATCCCGGCAGTCAGCACCTCGCAGCCGTCCGCCGTCACCATCACATCCTCCTCGATGCGAATTCCAATTTTTTCCTCTCGGATATACAGCCCCGGCTCAACGGTGAAAACCATGCCCGGTGCCAGCACCAGCCCCGGCCGGCCGCGCCCGATATCGTGGGTTTCCATTCCCAGCATATGGGAAACGCCATGGAAATAGTATTCCGAAAGCTGCTCTTTATCAGTAATCAGCCCGATTTTTGTTAATTCTGTAACATAAAATTCGCGCAGAGCCTCATTTAGCTTGCTAAACTCCACGCCGGGTTTAATCATATCAATAACCATATTTTGCCCAGTCAAAACAATATTATAAAGAAGCTTTTGCCGCTCGGTAAATTTACCATTTGCCGGGAAAGTGCGGGAAATATCGCTGGCATACCAATTCCAGGCCGCGCCATAATCCACCAGCACCAAATCTCCGTCTTTTATTTCACAATTATTATCATGATAATGCAGAACGGTAGCATTTTCGCCGCTGGCCATAATCGTGCTAAAGGCCTCCTTTGTGCCATTAAGTTTATACGTATAATCCAGATGTGCCTCCAGCTCATATTCTTTCATGCCGGGCTTGACATTTTTCAGCAAAGCATAAAAGCCCTCGCGGCTAACATCAATGGCGCGGCGGATATTTTCGATTTCATAATCCTGTTTGCAAACGCGAAGCTCGCTGGTTAGCGCGAAAGAATTGGCAATGGCAATATGTGGAAACGACTTTTGCACCGAATTGGCAAAATCCAGATTATCATTGCGATTTTTAAAACTGCGATTTTCCAAATCAATATAAATCTTGCCAAAAAGCCCGGAATTTAGGGCAAGGGCGGACTGCCGCGCAAATTCATCAATATGGCCAAATGCGGCAATCCCGCTGATTTCCTCGGCCTCCTCTTTGCGAATCATCGCCCCATTCCAGCGCGCCTCCAGCTCGTCCCAACGCTGCAAATACAGCTTTTCCGTAACTTTCCCCTCATTATTTTTGCTCATGGTCAAAATCAAATGAGGCCGCGCAATCCCTGTCAAATAAAGGAAATCCCGCTCAGGCGAATAGGGATAATACGCATCCCCGCTGGCATTTGGCGCACTCCCAGCATGAATAACAAGCATACTGCCATTTTCCATAAGCTCCGCCATGTTTTTCCGATTGTTTACAAAATTTTCCTTCATAATAAAACCTCCATAAAATTTTATGATATGCTACATCTTACGAAAAATATCTAGGCTATGCGCAGTCACGCCGACCATATCGGGGCGTTCGCATACCGCATAATGGTATTTCAAATACAGCTCAAATGTATCATCATCCATCGACATAATCCTATCGCGCAAAATGCGGCTCAACATATTTGTGGCAACATAATGCAAGCGATTAACTTGGAAGTTTGACATTAAATTATCAATATTCTCCTTTCGTGTCAATGCGAAAATTCCCTCGGGTGTGCTATTTACATCAAATGTATGGGGATTTATGAGCCCCCCATCCATCTCATCTTCGATTTTCCACAAACCGCGCACAAATCTATCCTCTATAATAGCCGCATCAACAATAATATACGCGACAAATACAATCCCACCGGGCTTGGTCACGCGGATTGCTTCGCTGATACATTGCCGCTTGTCGTCCTCGGTATACAAATGATACATCGGGCCCAAAACAAGGGTCATGTCAAACATACCGCAATCAAACATTTGCAAATCCAGCGCATTGCCTTGATGCACGCGGATATTTTGTGTTGGAGTGATTTGTTTTTTGAATATTTCTATATTTCGCGGCACAAGCTCGACGGCTTCAACCTCAAAACCCTTATCGGCAATGGCGCGGCTATATCTCCCCGTACCCGCACCCACTTCCAGCACTCTCGCGCCCGCAGCCAAATATTTTTCAACAAATCGCATAGTCGTTAAAAATTCGACATGATTATATTTATGCGAAAGCCGCCCATCCTCATCATAATCAGCATAGTAATTTGTAATCAATTCCGTTTGGTGCTTGATTCGTGCATCCATTTTTAACCTCCGATAACATCCTACAATATATACTTTAAATGGTGGAAATAACGTTGTTAATGCTTATATCATTTTGAAGGTTTATTCTTGAAAACAGCATTTATGTGGTCGATGTTAATTTCCTTTTTATTTTTGAGTTCGATTTCCAAACAACTGGGGATTGTAGCATGGTATCTGTGAAGTGCTATACAGTCGTTACATCTCCCATGCCACTCGCAATCAGCATCTGGGCAAATGCAAGCTGTATTATCCTTATCCGCAAGAATTTCATGTGGCTTTAACTTCTTTTCCATTAAACACGGATTGGTGCTTGATTCGTGCATCCATTTTCAACCTCCGATAACATCCTAAAATTTATACGTTTCACTATCTGCTATTGCGGCATCCATTAGGGCGGGTAAATCGTCTATGCGGTTTTCTATGCTGATGATGATGCTCTCTTTTGGCTTGGTTTCGGGGTGTTTTGGGAGAAAGAGGGTGCAGCAATCGTCGTAGGGGCGGATGGAGATGGGGTATGTGCCGATTTTGTGGGCGATTGCGGTGATTTCGTTTTTGTCCATGCAGGAGAGGGGGCGGATTATTGGGCGGGCGGCGGCGGAATTGGTGGCCTGCAGGCTGCGCAGGGTTTGGCTGGCAACCTGGCCTATGCTATCGCCGGTAATTAGCGCGGGCGCGCCCTCGGCGGCGGCGATTTTGTCCGCCATTTTCAGCATGGCGCGTTTTAGCAAAATGGTAATTTTTTCCGGCGGGCAGGCCTCGGCCAGGCGCAGTTGCACATTGGTAATATTTACCACCCGTAAATCTATTTCCCCAACGGCCAAAGCCAACTGGCGAGCGATATCCAGCACCTTTTCCCGGGCGCGCTCGCTGGTATATGGGGGGGCGTGAAAATAGACCGCGCTTAGGCCAATGCCTCGTTTGGCGGCCAAATATCCGGCCACGGGGCTATCGATTCCGCCGGATAGCAAAAGCACCCCGCGCCCCGCCGAGCCCGGCGGCAAGCCCCCCGGCCCACGCACCTCCGCGCTATAAATATACGCCTGATTGCGAATCTCGATTTTCACATGAATATCGGGATTTCGTAAATCCACAGTAATATTGGGAATTTTTTCCAAAACATATTCGCCAACCAAAGCGGCGATTTTATCGGATGTAAAGGGATAGGATTTATCGGCGCGGCTGGCGGAAATGCGAAAAGTAGCCCCGGGGCTAAAATCCCGGGCAATACAAGCAACGGCGGCGGCCTTTAGGGTTTCCAAATCCATGCTATCCGGCCGCAAAACCGCCGCCACCCCAACAACCCCGAAAATACAGGCAATCCGCGGGATGGCCGCATCCGGCTCTAGCCCCGCGCCCTCCACCACAAAACGCCCCTGCTCGCGGCTAACAACAAAATCTCCCAAATCAGCCAAATTTTTCCTAATAGAATCCATCAGCATGCGCTCATAAATATGCCGATTTTTCCCCCGCAAAGCAATTTCACCATATTTCACAATCAATACATTGTCATAATTTTCCATATCCAACCTCCAAAAAACATCAAACCGTATCATTTTAATTATAACACAGCATCCCCCAGCTTTCAATCCAAATTTTAGAAATTTTGCTTTACATAATTGTCGGAATCAAAAAAAGAGAGCGCCGCCCCAAAGATAAACGATAGGAACGGCGTTCTTTGTCTCACCCGCAAGGACGCAAACCTACGTTCGTAAAAGTCTGCGCGCGAGAGGATGTGCTAGCATCCTCTCTTTTAGTTTATTTCTCACATTAGTAATTATACCATAGCAATATTAACCATGTCAACAAAATGTTTACAAAATTATTTTGCACAAAGCCTCTGCGGCGGCGATGATTTCGGCGTGGGTGGTGGCGGGGGCAAAGCTGATGCGCAAAGCGGTGGTGGCTAGGGGTTTGGGGATGTTTTGCGCATGCAGGGCGGCGGCGGATGCGTCTTTTTTGCGGGCGGAGCAGGCCGCCCCGGTGGAGATA
>Ga0209755_10002262_pt1 | contig 26846 bp, 27 predicted proteins | sample TergutCo191P1_FD_187301 | JGI IMG/M metagenome (GOLD analysis project Ga0209755, IMG submission 187301) | Cornitermes sp. P1 segment gut microbial communities from Petit-Saut dam, French Guiana - Co191P1 (SPAdes) (version 2) | ecosystem: Host-associated > Arthropoda: Insects > Digestive system...
CCTAAAGAGTAACGGATGCGCTCGAAGGTTCCCTCAGAATGGTTGGAAATCATTCGAAGAGTGCAAAGGCAGAAGGGAGCTTGACTGAAAGACCTACAAGTCGATCAGGGACGAAAGTCGGACTTAGTGATCTTACGGTACCGCATGGAAGGGCCGTGACTCAACGGATAAAAGCTACCCCGGGGATAACAGGCTTATCGCATCCAAGCGTTCACAGCGACGATGCGGTTTGGCACCTCGATGTCGGCTCGTCGCATCCTGGAGCTGGAGTAGGTTCCAAGGGTTGGGCTGTTCGCCCATTAAAGCGGCACGCGAGCTGGGTTCAGAACGTCGTGAGACAGTTCGGTCTCTATCTGTCGTGGGCGTTGGAAATTTGAAGGAGTCTGTCCCTAGTATGAGAAGACCGGGATGGACATACCGCTGGTGTACCAGTTGGCCTGCCAGGGCCACAGCTGGGTAGCTATGTATGGTAAGGATAAACGCTGAAAGCATCTAAGCGTGAAACCTGTCCTAAGATGAGATTTCCCAATTAGTAAGACCCCATGTAGACTACATGGTTGATAGGCTGGGTGTGTAAGTACCGTGAGGTATTGAGCTGACCAGTACTAATAGGTCGAGGACTTATCCTTTTGTTGATAAATCATCCATTTATTTTGGATCAATCAACCTTTATTTTCCTTGTTTATTTATCTAGTTTTGAAAGATTGTCTGGTGACGATGGCAAAGTGGTTCCACCTGTTCCCATCCCGAACACAGCAGTTAAGCACTTTTACGCCGACGATAGTCCATTCGGGCCAAAATAGGTAGTTGCCAGACATTTCTTTTATAAAATAATACAGATATTGTATCGTTTTGGTATAATATTAATGTGCCTACTTAGCTCAGTCGGTTAGAGCACCTGACTGTTAATCAGGGGGTCGCAAGTTCGAGTCTTGCAGTGGGCGCCACCTTTTTGGCGTTTTTATTATATTAACCCGATATACAGTCATGTTGATGATTAAAATGTCAAGATAAGCCCATTTAATGTGGCTTTTTAATAGATTTATGTCGGTGTCGTATAGTGGCTATTATGCGTCCTTGCCAAGGACGAGACGGGGGTCCGATTCCCCTCACCGGCTCCATTACATATTTAAGTTGGATCGTGAAGATCTTATATAAGCAGCAGAAATGCTGTTTTTATTTTTAATAATAAAAAGTCTTTCAGTTTGATTGTGAAAATCAACTAAAAGACTTTATTTGTATACTTGGGTTATTCTGCTTGATTATTTGTGACATTTCTAAAAGCATTTAGTATTCCATGAACGTCGCTACGAGTTAAAATAGTTGTATAGGCAACTTTTAAGGCTTTAAAATAATTATCTTGCCAAACCCAAATTTGCCAATCCATGTTATGTAAAAAATTAAATCCCGCAATCTCTCTTTCAGTAATGACAGTGGCATCTCCCTCTATAAAAATAACTTCTGATGCACTAAATGAACCAAGGTAGATATCATTATTAAGCTCAAAGCCAAACTGTGCTTGCCAATCGTATCTCATTTGTGCTTTAACAGTAGGATCTAATTCATAATGATTATCACAACTAACTAATCCGATTGTCAATGATAATAAAATGATAATTAAAAAAATCTTTGTCATAAAAATCAATGCTCTTTTTATATGTTAGTATTATACCACACTTTTATAATTAAGCTAGCCCATTGATTGTTTAATGTAGTTTTTTCATAGAAAGTTGTAATATTTTATGTTATAATACTATGTATTATAAATATTAATTAAATACTTATAATGTAGGGTAAAAAGGGATTTAGGAGATAATTTAGATTAACAACAATTATAAAAGAGGATGAAAGAAATGCAGTCAAACGTAATTCCTAAAACTAAAACATTAATGACATTTGAAATAATGGCGGTTCTCACAATACTGGCATCAATTGGCCTTAGTATTAGACTTTTTTGGGAAGACGCATTATTTACTAATACTCTTAGTAGTATCGGCGAAAGATATAGAAGCTGGTTTTTAGCGTTTAGTCTTAGTTTGAGTTTCGCCTTCATGATTAATCTTTCTTTAATCTTGTATCGTTTTAATATGTGGATTACACATCTAAAAGATAAAACAAGACAAGAAAAGAAGAAGATTATTATTTTTATGGTAGCGATTGCCGCTAACTTGCCACTAGCAATTTTACAAGCACTTATTATTGATTTATCAGTACAGGTTGAACATATTATCTTAGCAGGCTTATGGGTTGCCCAGGGTGGTATTTGTATTATGATTTGTATGGGGATTGCTGTAAAGGTTAATGGTAGAGATAGAGCTAAATATATTCTTCCAATACTAGCTGTATGGTTAGTACTAGGCGTAATATCACTTTATTTTTTATTAGCTCACTGGACTTTATTGGCATTTATTCAAATATTGATTGCTTACTCTTTAATTGCAGCTGTTGTATGTATTCGTTATTTTGAACGACCGCTTAAAGAAAATCTTGAAATGAATAAGGCCCAGGATATACAGCAATAATTCCAACATATAAAACAGAAGAACAAAATATTTATATTTATCTAAAATATGGAGATAACGATGAATGAATTAATAATTATCGGGGCAGGACCAGTTGGTCTATATGCAGCCTTTTTAGCAGGATTGCGTAACTTAAAAACAATCGTCTTAGAGTCTAATCACGAAGTAGGTGGTAGGCTTGTTTCTAATTATAGTAATAAATTCATTTATGATATAGCAGGAATTCCTGCCATTACAGCAGGAGATTATATTAAACAAGCCTATCAACAATATAGTCGATTTGTTGAAAGTATTCCTATTTATTTAGATAATGAAGTCTTAGATATTAAAAAACTTGATGATCATTATGAAATAATTACTAATCAAGGTCATTACCAAACTAAAACAGTTTTAATTACTCACGGTGGTGGAGGCTTTGTCCCAATTCGTTTAACTGACAAGATTTATGAAAATGTTTATTATACTACACCTGATTTAAGTATTTTTAAGGATCAAAAAACGCTTATTTTTGGTGGGGGAGATTCCGCATTTGATTGTGCTAACGAATTGTTAAAAGTAACCAGTGATGTCACGATAGTTCATCGCCGACAAGAGTTTAGAGCACTAGCTGGTAGTGTCACTAATTTTATTAACCAAGGTGGTAAAGTGTTAACACCGTATGTAGCCCAAGACTTTGTAGGTGGAAAAGTCCTTGAAAAGATTAAATTACGTAATGTTACAGACCATTCAGAGTGTGAAGTATTATGCGACAAAGTGGTCGTTAATTTTGGGTTTTCATTAACTAACCCCAAGCTAGAACAATGGCATATATTCGGTGAAAAAGGCTTAATAAAGGTAAATACCACTATGCAAACTAATCAAATAGGTATTTATGCAGCTGGTGATGGAGTAACTTACCCAGGTAAAGTTAAACTTATCGCTACTGGCGTAGGTGAGGCAGCCACTGCTATCAATTCTGTTGTTAATCTTTTATATCCTGAAAGACAACTTGTTCATTCATCAACGATATTAGATCCTCAGTAAATAATATTTTTAATTTAATGAAGTAAATTTTATTAAATAGGAGTATAATTACCAGTAGGAAGTGAATATTATGAAACAGTATATTGATGTTTTGACAAAGGCAGTTTTAGCAGGCATCCTAATTGGCATATCAGGCATAATTTATTTAAGTGCATATGAAGGATTTAGAATCTTAGGCATTATTATGTTTGGCTTTGGGTTATTAGTTATTTTGGCCCAAGGCTATAATTTATATACAGGTAAGGTCGGTTATTTAATTGATAATAAACCACGTTACTGTTGGGATATTTTAATTATGATTGGTGGTAATGTAATAGGAACCACCTTAGTAGCATTAACCGCTAGACTAGCAGGACTAACCAATATTATAGATGTAGCTAACACATTAATTGATCATAAACTATCATATAGCTGGTATCAAATATTAGGTTTATCAATTCTTTGTGGGTTTACTATGTACATTGCCGCAGAAGGATATCGTCGAATTGGTAATGATATTGCCCGTGTGGTCATTGTGATATTTGCCGTAACGATTTTCTTATTAGGTAGATTTCAACATAGTATTGCGGATATATTTTATTTCACATTAGCGATGAGATTTAATGGGCAAATAATTTTATTTATTGTTTTAATGTTAATTGGTAATGCCTTAGGGGCAATTATCTTAAACGCCTTAGAGAAGGTGGCAAAACTTAAAGATAATGTTTGTCCAATATCTTATTATGATGAGGTCAAAAAAGAGCCTAAGCCTAAAATAAAGAATCAATACCAGGAACCACATAACTTTGATTAGTGAAAACTTTATAAAAATATTTAAGATATTAGTAAGCCAAAGAAGTTTATTAATATCTTTTTTGTTGTGTTTCAATTAAAGTTAGTGGTTACTACCACTTTACTACGTAAAAAAATTGACAAAGTGTCACTTTTCTAATATAATATATAGTAGTTTAATATAATAAACAAGGAGAATAAAAAATGTATAAACATGAAATTATCAAACGTATTACTGATGTGGGAGTAGTGGCGGTTATTAGAGCAACTAATGCCTTAGAAGCTACCAAGATTAGTGAGGCCTGCATTAAGGGTGGAATTCCTGCCATTGAATTAACTTTCACTGTCCCAGGAGCACTTGATGTAATTAAAGCCTTAGCAGCTAAATTTAGTCCTAAAGAATTAATTTTAGGAGCTGGTACAGTTTTAGATTCTGAAACAGCAAGAGCCGCAATCTTAGCAGGAGCCACTTACATTGTTTCACCAGGTTTTGATTTAGAAACAGCTAAACTTTGTAATCGTTATCAAATTCCTTATATGCCAGGTTGTTTGACTATCACAGAAATGTTAACAGCAATGGCCGCAGGATGTGATATTATTAAATTATTCCCAGGAGACGCCTTTGGTCCAAGTTATGTCAAAGCGGTGAAGGGTCCATTACCACAAGCCAATATTATGCCAACTGGTGGTGTATCACTTGATAATGTTGCTCAATGGATTAAAAATGGTGTAGTAGCTGTTGGCACAGGTGGTTCATTAACGGCACCAGCTGCCACTGGTGATTATGCTGGAGTAGCTGCTAATGCCAAAGCGTTTGTTGATGCAGTGAAGAAAGCACGAGCAAATTAATTATGCCAGTTAAAAATCGTATTATCACTTTTGGTGAAATAATGTTACGATTAACCCCGCCTGAATATAACACGATTGAAGGAGCTAGAAGTTTTTTGGCTAACTACGGTGGCGGTGAGGCAAATGTGGCGGTATCTTTATCAAGAATGGGACACAATGCTTATTTTGTTTCAAGACTACCTAAAAATCAATTAGGTGATGGAGCTATTAAACATTTACGTGGTTATAACGTTAATACCGATTATGTTGATCGTGGTGGCACGAATATTGGTATTTACTTTTTAGAACCAGGTTTTGGTGGTCGTCCATCAAAGGTGTTATATAATCGTAAGTATGCAGCAATTACATCAATTTATTCACAAAAGTTTGATTTTGATGAGATGTTTGCTAAAGCAAAGTGGTTTCATTTTTCAGGAATTACCTTAGCCTTAGCAGAAAATGTGAGAAACGCTTTATTTGATATGTTAGAAGCAGCTAAAAGAAATGGGGTTACAATTTCATTTGATTGTAACTACCGATCAACTTTATGGAGTTTAGAAGAAGCTGCTCCCTTTTATCAAAAGATAGCCCCTTACATTGATTTATTGTTTGCCTCAGGTTTTGATGCCCAAAATTTATTTGGTATTAAACGTAATGAAAATCTTCCTTTAGAACAACAAGAAGAACAATTACTTAAAGACTTATTAAAGTTTTGTGGTGCTTCTAAAATCTTTGGCACTAAAAGAGAAGTTTTCACCGCTACTGATAATGCGTTAAGTGCATATTGTATCCAAGAAAACCAAACCTTTTATGCCCAACCAATTAGATTTAATATTTATGATCGTATTGGAGCAGGGGATGCTTTTGCAGCAGGAGTCATTCACGGACTGTTAAAGCACAAAAAAGAAGATTTAGGATTCGCGCTTAACTTTGGCTTATCAGCATCAATTCTTAAACATACCATTTGGGGTGATGCCTTCAATTTAAGTGAAACGGATGTTTTAAATTATATGAATAATAAAGATATTCGGGTGATAAGATGATTGTTGATAAAATTAAGAACTTACATTTATATAAAAATGTTAATCCCCAAATTGAAAAAATCATCAAGTTTTTAGAAAATGTTGACTTTGAAAAATTAAATAATGGCAAAAATGAAATTGATGGTTCTAATCTATGGGTTTTAAAAGAAGAATATATCCCAAGACCTTTAAGTGAGTGTTATTTTGAAAGACACCAAAACTATGCTGATATTCAACTAGTTTTAGAAGGTAGTGAGTACATTGGTTATCACAATATTGATAATCAAGGAATGGTTATTACTGATCCTTACAATGAGCTAAAAGATGTTGAAAAAGCTCAAATTGATAGTTTTGATAAAGTAACGCTTAATGATGGAATGTTTGCGTTAGTATTACCTGATGATTGGCATATGCCAAAACTAAATTGTGGTAATCAAGGATTAGTTAAAAAATTAGTATTTAAATTGAAAGTATAAAATAGGAGAAAAATAAAATGGCTAAAAAAATAGTAACTTTAGGAGAGATAATGCTACGCTTATCTACTCCTGGACAACAAAGATTTGTCCAATCAGATTCATTTGATGTAGTATATGGTGGAGGAGAAGCTAATGTAGCAGTATCAATGGCTAATTATGGTTATGATGCTTACTTCGTAACAAAACTACCTAAACATGAAATTGGTCAATCAGCAGTTAATGCTTTACGTAAATACGGAGTAAATACGGATTATATTGCTCGTGGTGGTGATCGTGTTGGTATCTATTACTTAGAAACAGGAGCTTCAATGCGTCCTTCAAAAGTAATTTATGATCGTGCTGATTCAGCAATCGCGAAAGCAACCGTTAAAGATTTTGATTTTGAAGCAATCTTCAAAGGTGCAACTTGGTTTCACTTTTCAGGAATTACTCCTGCATTAGGAGCTGAGGCGGCAAAGATTACAGAGGCAGCATTAATTGCGGCTAAAAAATGTGGAGTAACTACCTCAGTTGATTTAAACTACCGTAAAAAATTATGGACACCTGAACAAGCCCAAGCAGTAATGAAACCATTAATGAAATATGTTGACGTGTGTATTGGTAATGAAGAAGATGCTGAATTAGTATTAGGCTTTAAAGCTGGTCATACTGATGTAACATCAGGTCATATTGAAACTGATGCTTATAAAACAATTTTTAAAGAAATGAAAAAAGAGTTTGGCTTTAAAATGGTAGCAACCTCTTTAAGAGAATCTTTCTCAGCAACCCGTAATGGTTGGTCAGTATTATTATATGATGGCAAAGATTTCCACCATTCTAAGCGTTATGAAATTAACCCGATTATTGATCGTGTTGGTGGTGGTGATTCATTCTCGGCTGGTCTTATTCATGGATTGATTGCTAAAAGCCCGAAAGAAGCAGCAGAGTTTGCCGCAGCAGCCTCAGCGTTAAAACACACAATTCCAGGAGACTTTAATTTAGTGTCTGAAGAAGAAGTTAATGTTTTAGCTGGTGGTGATGCATCAGGACGTGTCCAAAGATAGTAATGAAGGAAAATCGTTCAGTCACGCGAATTTTGACTATTTTGAAGTATATTTCACAACATGATGAAGGAGTAACTTTAGGTCAAATTTATCGTGAACTTAAAATGCCTAAGGCAACCGTTTATGATTTTTTACAAACCCTTTATAAGGCCGATGCGATATACTATAAAGATCCTCGTCTTAAAAATTACGTTATTGGTTCTAAGATGTTTGAAATTGGTTCAGTTTATACCAAAAACTCTAACTTAATTGATGCTGTTGAATATGAATTTAAGGCATTGGCCATTCAATATGGCAAAACCGCTTTTATATGTAAAAAAACCGAAGGTCATTTGGTTTACATTTATAAGTTTCAACCATCATCAAGTTTGATTTCCCCGCCTGAAGAAATTGGTACTGTTATTGGGGATAATGAAAAACATCCAATCTATCAAGCATTTACAATCTTTGCCCAAGACTACGATACATTAAGCAAAGAAGAACAATTAATATATAAGCGTCAAGCAATTATATCAGATTTCGGTTCATCAGGCCATATTTCTACGATTGCAGTACCGGTACGTAACTTTGAAAATAAGATTACGGGTGTCTTAGCGTTGTGTGATTTAGTCAGTGATAAAGAAAATGAAGAAGTGATTCAAAAGTTAATATTATTAGCGAAACAGGCTTCTAAAAGATTAGGATATTTAGGTGGAGCAAATGAATAAAATTGGCATTAGGGCTCATGATATTGGCACTTATGATGCAAAAACCTTAGCCCAAAAGGTTAAAGATTGTGGTTTTGAGGGGGTACAGCTTGTTTTTAAGAAGGCAATTGATACACCAGTTGATTTTAATGATTTAACGGTGATTAAACAAGCATTTAATCAAGATGTAAACATTATGATGTTAGGGGCCTACTTTAATCCTGTGCATCCTGATATTAAACAAGTCCAAAGTGGCATTGACTATTTTAAACAAAACTTAAAAGTAGCCAAAGAATTAGGGTGTCTTTATGTTGGCACTGAAACTGGTTCCTATATGGGGTCTCCTTGGGGCTATATGCCACAAAATCACACACAAGAAGCTCTTGATCAAGTAATTGATGTTTTTAAGGACTTATGTGACTATGCTCACAAGTTTGATGTTAATGTGGCCTTAGAAGGGGCTTGGGCTCATGTTGCCTCAACCCCGCAAAGAGTGAAAGAAATTGTTGATAAAGTTAATCATCCCAATTTAAGCATTACCGTTGATTTGTATAATTTTTTAAATTTAGAAAATCATGAACAAAGAATGGATATCTTAAAAGAATCAATTGATTTACTTAAAGAATCAATTGTTATATTTCACTTAAAAGATTATATTGTTGAAAACCAAAAGTTAAAACAAGTCGGCTTAGGTCAAGGTTTAATGGATTACCCAGCAATCATTAAAATGATTAGTAGTGCGTGTCCAAACAGTTATTTAATATTTGAAGGTGTTACTGGTGATGATATTACTAGTAGTTATCAGCTAATAAAAAAATTATTACAGAAAGGTAAATAAAAATGAAATTAGATGTAAGATACAACAATCACCCACTTGATTCAAAAAAATATGACACGCAAACTTTACGTGATCGTTATTTAATTGAGAAAGTATTTGGTGTTGATGAGTTATTATTAACTTATTCACATCATGATCGTTTTATTGCTGGTGGAGCAATGCCAGTTAATAAAGAAGTAGTATTACCAGTTACAAAAGACTTAGGCACTGACTTTTTCTTAGAAAGAAGAGAATTAGGCGTAATTAACGTTGGTGGTGCTGGTTATGTCATTGTTGATGGCAAGAAATATGAGATGGTAGCCAAAGATGGTCTTTATGTAAGTAAAGGCACAAAGGAAGTAAAGTTTGGTTCACTAGATAAAAAAAATCCAGCGAAGTTTTGGTTAAACTCTTCGCCTGCTCATCAAGTTTATTCCACTACGCATATTCCCTTCGCTAAAGCGACCCCCAGAGAAGTTGGGGATGCTAAAACGTTAAACAAAAGAACAATCTATCAATATTTAACGGATGCTAATTGTCAAACTTGTCAATTACAAATGGGCATGACCCAACTAGCGGAAGGTTCATCTTGGAACACAATGCCAGCCCATACCCATGAAAGAAGAATGGAAGTATATTTTTACTTTAATTTGCCAAGTGATGCGATAGTTTTCCATTTAATGGGACAACCACAAGAAACTAGACACATCGTGATGACTAATGAACAAGCAGTCATCTCACCATCGTGGTCAATCCATTCAGGATTTGCCACAGCCGCTTACACCTTTATTTGGGGAATGGTCGGCGAAAATAAGACATATGATGATATGGACTTTATGCCAACAACGGAGTTAAGATAATTATGGCAATTTTAGATTTATTTTCATTAAAAGGTAAAGTAGCGATTGTAACAGGATCATCAACTGGTCTTGGACAAGGCATCGCATTAGGTTTAGCCCAAGCAGGGGCTGATATTGTGGGTATTGATTATGTTGATCAACCAGAAACTAAGGCACAAGTAGAAAAATTAGGTAAAAAATATTTATCAATTAAAGCTGATCTAATTAAATCAACTCCCCAAGATTTACAAGCATTAGTTCAAAGTGCAGTTAAAGAATACGGTAAAGTTGATATTTTAGTCAATAATGCTGGGATTATTCGTCGTGAAGACTCAGTTAATTTTTCGGAAAAAGATTGGGACGATGTAATGGATATTAACATCAAGGCAGTGTTTTTCTTATCCCAAGCCTTCGGTAAGCAATTAATTAAACAAGGCCATGGTGGTAAGATTATATCGATTGCTTCAATGTTATCATACCAAGGTGGTATTCGTGTACCGTCTTATACCGCTTCTAAATCAGGGGTAAAGGGGATTACGATGTTGCTAGCTAATGAATGGGCTAAGTATAATATTAACGTGAATGCGATTGCCCCAGGTTATATGGCAACTAACAATACACAAGCATTAAGAGATGATGAAGCCAGAGCAGGTCAAATCTTAGAAAGAATTCCAGCAGGACGTTGGGGAACCCCAGTTGATATGCAAGGAGCAGCAGTCTTTTTAGCAAGCAACGCCTCTAATTATATTAACGGCTTTACATTAGCCGTTGATGGTGGTTGGCTATCTAGATAATTGTAAATTTTAATTAATAAGAACTTTGATTTTTTAATCAGGGTTTTTATTTTTATAAGGATTATCTTGTTTTATGATTGTTTGAGTATCTATTTTTTGATATAATATAAATATAAGGACTATTGTAGAGGAGGACTTTATCATGAAAAAGAGTTTAGATGTTTTCAATGAAACTAAACAACGCTTAAAAGCGTATGAATATGCGATGTGGGTTTTATCATGGGATCAAGAAACCCAAACCCCGATTAATTCATTTGATTATCGTACCAAGCAAATAGAAGTCTTAACTAATGAAATTTATCAAATTGAATCTAGTGAAGAATATCGTGTTTCGATTGATCTTTTATTCGCTTTTAAGGATAAGTTAGATCCATTAACAGCGGCTGAGGTTAAGATTGCTTATAAGAAGTTAAGATTAATTCAAAGTGTGCCTAAAAAAGAATATATTGATTATAATGTCTTACTTTCACATTCTCACAATGTCTGGCAAGAAGCCAAAGAAAAAAGTGATTTTGAATTATTTTTACCGACCTTAGAAAAGATTATTGAATATAATCAAAAACTAACACGTTACTTACAAACCGAAACTCTTCAAGGTTATGATGTTTTACTTGATTTATACGAAGAAGGTTTTACTACGAAAGAATATGATGCTTTATTTGATATTTTAGCCAAAGAATTAGTGCCGTTTGTGATTAAGGTTGCCGCAATCATTCCCCAAATTACTAAAAAATTAACTAAAAATAAATTTGATGTTAAAAAACAAAAAGAGTTTAATGAATACTTATTAGATGCCGTTAAATTTGATCGTAGCCGTGGTTTAATGAAAGAGTCAGCTCACCCCTTTACCACCGCAGTTTCTTCATCAGATGTAAGGATTACAACCCGTTATTTACCTAATTCAATTGAATCAGCTATTTTTTCAACACTACATGAATTAGGCCATGCTATTTATGATCAAAATGTTGATCCTAAATATTTAGGAACTTATGTTGATGGTGGTGCTTCATTAGGTATTCATGAATCCCAATCACGTTTATATGAAAACATGATTGGTCGTAGTTATGCTTTTTGGGAAGTCCATTATGAAAAGTTAGCCCAAATATTTGCCAAAGAATTAAAGGGTGTATCTTTACTTGATTTTTATCTTTATATGAACCGTGTAGAAAGAACTTTAATTAGAACTGATGCTGATGAATTAACATATCCTTTACATATAATGGTGCGTTATGAAATAGAAAAAGAATTATTTAATGGTAAACTAAAAGTGAAAGACTTACCGAAAAGATGGCGTAGTTTATACCAAGAATATGTTGGTGTAAGGCCAAAAAACGATGCTGATGGAGTTTTACAAGATATTCATTGGGCCACAGGTTTATTTGGGTATTTCCCAACTTATGCCTTAGGTTCGGCTTATGCTGCCCAAATCTATCATAAAATGAATCAAGACTTTAATGTTGAAAATGCGATATCAGATAACAACATTGAAAAGATTAATAATTGGTTAAAAGAAAGAATCCATAAATTTGGTGCCACCAAAGCTCCAAAAGAATTGATCTTACATGCCACAGGTGAAGAGTTTAACCCACAATACTATATCCAATATTTAAGAAATAAGTTTTCCTACTAATGATTAGTATTAAAGATTTATATAAAGTTGGCCGTGGTCCTTCATCATCACATACGATGGGACCTGCATCAGCTGCTAAATATATTATTGAAAAACACCCTAATTTTAAGCAAGTAGAAATTACATTGTTTAATTCACTAGCCTTAACTGGTGAGGGTCATTTAACATATCAAGCATTAAAAGAAGAATTAAAAGGTAAAAAAGTTACCTTTTTTACCGTTATAGATGAAAAGAAGCATCCTAATACTTTACTTTTTAAAGTTTATCAAGATCAGTTATTGGCTACTTATGAAATTCAGTCCATTGGCGGTGGCCAAATTATTATTAATAATCAATCAGTAGACGCTGCTAGTATTTATCCGCATAAATACTTAAATGATATTATTAAGTTTTGTGATAATAAGCAATTAAGTTTTTTTAAATATGTTAAATCAATTGAAAAAGATATTGAAAGTTATTTATCTGATATTTTAACCGTGATGTTAGACTCAGTTAAAAATGGATTAGAAAAAGATGAAGATTTACCAGGTAAATTAAAGGTTAAAAGAAGAGCGAAGCACTTATTTAACAATAAAATCTTAAATGAAACTGCTATCCAAAAAGAAAAACGTTTAATTAGTAGCTATGCGTTTGCGGTAAGTGAAGAAAATGCTAGTGGTGGTCAAATTGTCACCGCCCCAACTTGTGGAGCTTGTGGGATTGTGCCAGCGATTTTATATCACCTACATTATAATCAAAAAATAAATAAAGAAAAACTCATTGAAGGTTTAGCAGTGGCTGGTTTAATTGGTAATTTAATTAAACATAATGCCTCTATCTCAGGAGCCCAAGCAGGATGTCAAGCTGAAATTGGTTCGGCTTGCAGCATGGCAGCAGCCATGTTAGCCCACATTAATGGTTATAGTCTAAAACAAATAGAATACGCTGCTGAAATAGCGATGGAGCATCATTTAGGCTTAACTTGTGATCCAGTTAATGGTTATGTGCAGGTGCCTTGTATTGAAAGAAATGCAGTAGCCGCTTTAAGAGCGATTGACGCATCTGATTTATCTTATTTATTATCAGATTCTTCAATTGTAGCTTTTGATACGGTCATTGAAACGATGTATCAAACGGGGTTAGATATGCATTCAGATTATAAAGAAACTGCCATCGGGGGATTGGCTTATCATGTAAAGGAAGATAAAAATGGTAACTGTTGGTAGTCAATTAACTGTTAAATGTCATGAAGTTGATATATTAGGTCAAGGTGTTTGTCGCTTTGAAGGTTTAGTGATCTTTGTTAAAGGAATGTTAGCCGAAGAAGTGGCGCAGATTGAAATTATTCAAACTAAAAAAAGATTTTTAGTAGCCAAGATTATTAAGGTATTGTCAGCATCACCTCAAAGGGTAAGTCAAGGATTTCAATTAGGGGCGATGGATTTAAGTCATTTAAGTATTGAAGGTCAATTAAATTGGCAAACCCAAGTTACTAAAAATGCTTTTGAGAAAGAAAAATTTAACTTTAAGTTAGACAATATTATTTATGATGAAAATAATGTTTTTTATCGTCAGAAGGCGGTTTTTCATTGTTTATATGATGGTGTTTTATCATTGAAATTATATGATGAAACTTCTAAAAACTTAGCTGATATTGATGGCTATAATTTAGCCGATCAAATAATACTAAATATTGTTAAAAACATTAATGCGGCCAACCTTAGCCAAAACTTAACTCAAATTATTTTTCGTGTTAGTCATTATCATTCACACCAACCCGCAGTTCTAGTAACTTTGGTAGTTGAAAGTGATAAAACTAATTTAGAAGTAATAGTTAATTTTTTGAAACAAGACCCTAATATCGTCGGTATAATGAAAAACATAAAGAAAAATCCGCGTTTCATTCTTAATGGCCAATCAACTATTCTTTCGGGAGTTAATGAACTTAAATATAGTTTTGCTGATTTAGATATTATAATTAATGATACATCATTTTTACAAGTTAATCAATCTATTGCCTTAAAAGCGTATCAAAAAATTAATCACTTTATTCAAAGCGATACTATTATTGATGCTTACAGTGGGGTAGGTGTGATTGGTTTAATGGCCGCTAGTAGTGCTAAGCAAGTTACTTTAATTGAAGATAGTAAAATTAATGTTTCATTTATGCAAAAAAATGTTGTTAAAAATAATCTTAACAACATTACAGTGGTTAATGATAAAACAGAAAACATTTTACATCAATTAACGGCGGATGCCTTAATTGTTGATCCGCCACGCAGTGGCTTATACGCATCACTTTTAGAAGTGATTAATCAAAAACGTTTTAACAAAATTGCTTATTTGTCTTGTGATTTAATGACTTTAATTCGTGATCTTAAAGTTTTATCACAAACTTATCAAATAGAAAGTGTTACTCCAATTAGAATGTTTCCTGGCACTAGTAGTATTGAAACATTAGTTTTACTTAAAATTAAATAACTACTAAAAGTAGTAGAAAAAAGCCGATATCCAGATTATTCTGGATATCGGCTTTTAATTTAATTAATTAAGAATTAAAATCTTGTGTAGATTCAATGTTAGGATTAGGTTCACTTTGCTCAATAACAGGGTTAGGTTTTATAAATATCAACTGTAAAGCACTATCAGTGAATAAGATGAATGCGGCAAATAAAATTTGCATACGACTAACGGTATTCCATCCTAACCAAAAAGTTCTAGTGAAATTAGCCTCCGCAATAAACCATAAAATAATTACTAAAACGGAAACACCTAACTGAGTAATAATTTTAACATTTACGCATAACTTGCTTTCTAATTGTAACCAAAGGCAAACTGCGATTGCTAAAACAAAGAATAAGCGCGTTAATGGAAACATAGTAGAGGACACTGTCATAGCATCGGTTGGTATGCTTATGGTAGCAATAGTTAAGATAGTAGCGATGGCTGATATCGTGATGAGTGTTATTTTAATAATCTTTTTATTAAGTTTAATAACATCACAGTCAATAGTTAAAATGCTGTATGTTAATAATATTATATTAGGCAATAGTAATATTATATTTGATAGCCAACCACGAGCTCCTAAATTAGGAGTGATTGTTAGCATAATAATCCATAATGTTAGTAAGAATATAAAACAAATGATTTGGCTGAAAACATTAATTTTTCTAAGTTTTAGCGAAGTATTAAATGGTTTTAAGATAAGATATATCGCTAGTGCAATTAAGGTTATGACTTGAATAGCAACAAAGTAGAAACCTTGAAGGCTTAACTCCTGTGTATCTGGTGTTAAATCTGGCCAATAACGTAAGGTGATTAATATGGTTGCTAAACCTAAGGTGATTGCTGTAATAGTCATTATAGATATTACTAATATAGTGATTGACTTTTGGTTAATTTTCATAAAAAATTTACATATTCAATGCATAACTTAAAATATTGAATAATCCTTTCTTTGGGTTGATATAGATTTTACTTATTAGTATTTTACCATACTTAATAAATAAATAAAATAATCATTAAGGTCGAATATAAGGATTATATTTTTTTTCAAACTCAATCGTAGTGGTCGGTCCATGTCCTGGATAAACGATGGTATCATCAGGTAACTGATAAAGTTGTTTAATAGAAAGTTGCAGTTGTTGAAACGAACCAAAGGGTAAGTCAGTGCGGCCAATACCTTGTTTGAATAAAGTATCGCCACTAAATAAGTGCGGATGATGATAAAGGGCAGTTGAACCTGCTGAATGGCCGGGGGTTAAAATAACCTTAAACTGATAATCTAAAAACTTAATAGTATCATTATCATTAACCCAAACATCAACATCCACCTTTTTGCCAGTATAGTTATAATCATTTTGTTCAAACCAGATCATATCTAGTTTAGGAGCATAAACTTTTATTTTATAAAGACTGCTTAGTTGATTAACCCCCCCAATATGATCAAAATGACCGTGAGTAACATAAATAAACTCAGGGGTTAAGTTATTTTCTTTTAAGTAATCAATAACTAAGGGGGATTCAAACCCTGGATCAATGATAAAACATTGATTATTTTTGGAAACTATATAACAGTTGCTGGCAATTGAGCCAAGAATAATTTGTTTGATTAACATAAAATACCTTCCTTTATTTAATTATACTATGATTTAATATAATTTAAGGTATAATAATTAATGGATTGGAATTATAAAGTGTTATCACTTTTTGACATAAAATGAATAAAAAAAGAATTATTATTATCATTATTTTTATATTGCTGTCAATTTTATCATTATTGATTGGGGCTAATATGCAATTAATTAGGTCAATGTTTTCTGGTGATCGTGAAGCTTTAACCGTTTTTTTGCATGGTCGTTTACCAAGATTGATTGCTATTATTTTAAGTGGTTCAGCCTTAGCCATTGCCGGGTTAATTTTACAATCTTTGGCCCGTAATAAGTTTGTATCACCTCAAATTATTGGTTCAACGGATTCTGCTAGTTTGGGCTTGTTATTATCATTTATTATATTTGGGACGATGCATGTAGCTTTTAGATTTATGTTTGGGTTTGTTTTTGCCTTAGGTTTTTCATTGTTGTTTATGTTGATGCTAAGAAAAATTAAGTTTAAGAACTTAGCCTTTGTGCCTTTAATTGGTTTAATGTATGGAGCTATTATTGGGGCTTTAACTTTATTAATTGCTGATCTTTTAGATTTAAGACAAATGTTAGCGGGTATTAATTTAGGTTCATTTACCCAAATCACTTTAAGTAATGCTTGGTTATTGTTAATTTTAGTGCCAGCGATCGTGTTAGCGTTTGTATATGCTTTAAGTTTTTCAATTATGTCAGCAGGAGAAGATTTTGCCAAAAACTTAGGCGTTAATTATAAGTTGGTTTATATTATTGGTTTAACGATTGTGGCAATTGTGGCCGCTAGTGTTTTTATTGTTGTTGGGCCTTTACCATTTGTGGGTTTAATTATTCCTAATATTGTGGTGCTATATTACGGCGAGCACGTTAAGAAAAATATTTTAGATATTGCTATATTTGGGGCGATTTTTGTATTATTTAATGATATTTTATCACGAGTTTTAATTAACCCAGGCGAGATTGCTGTCGGATTAACGATGAGTATTACTGGTGGTATTATTTTCTTATTTTTAATTTTAAGGAGGCCTAAGCATGAATAAATCCTTAAAAGTTTTAATTTTTAGTGCGATTGCCTTAGTATTGTTAATTGGTATTTATTTATTTGTTTGGTTATTGACAAACTTACAATTAATTCAACAAGTGGGTATGCAACATTTACTTTATACGATGGGCCGCATTGTTTCAAGAAGAAGTATTAATGTGGTTGCGGTGATCATTGCTGCAAGTTTAATTGCGGCCTCCACTTTAATGTTTCAAACGATGACTAACAATAAAATAGTCACCCCTGCTATTTTAGGCTTTGATGCGATCTATGTATTAATTCAAACTTTGATTGTGGCATTTTTTGCAGGGACGATATTTTTGAACCATTCAATGCTTAACTTTGTGATATCAAGTATTATTATGGTGGCAGTAGTATTATTGTTTTACCGCTTGGTTTATCGTAAAAATCAAAATAATCTCGTCTTACTATTATTAGTAGGAATTATCATCTCCACAGTTGCTAGAACGTTTTCAACCTTTTTCTTAACTTTACTAGATCCTGATAATTTTAGTTTTGTGATGTCAAGGATCGAAGTTAATCTAAATAATATTAATCAAGATATTGTTTATTTAGCTTTACCAATTAGTGTTATATTAATGTTTTTGATGATGCGTGAAAGTAGTAACTTAAATGTTATTGAATTAGGTGAGCATCACGCTATTAATTTAGGCCTTGATTATCATAAAAAAACTAACTACTATATTATCTTGATCGCTTTGGCAACCGCAGTAGCCACCGCACTAGTAGGGCCTTTATCATTCTTAGGTTTAATTGCGGTTAATATCGCTAAACAAGCTTCTAAAAATAAACACCATTTATATCAATTTATATTAGGGATGATAGTAGCAGTAATTATTATTTTAAGTGCCCAGGTGATTTTAGAGTTAATGGGCCATATAACAACAGTATTTGTCGTTATATCAATCATTGGTGGGGTTTATATGTTATACTTAATATTAAAGGAGAATAGGTATGCTTGAATTAAAAAATGTTAATTTAATGCTAAATGAAAAACCAATCTTAAAAGACATTAATTTTTTAGTAGAAAATAATAAAATTACCGCTTTGATTGGGGCTAACGGGGCAGGTAAAACATCAATCTTTAATTGTATTGCTAGATTTTTATTAAAGTATGAAGGCAGTATTTTAATTGATGGTGAAGATATTAAAACAATTAAACATAAAGAATATGCTAAGTTGATTTCTACCTTAAAACAATCAAGCCAAATTAATTTAAGAATTACGATTTATGAATTGGTTTGTTTTGGTAGGTTTCCGCATTGTGGTGGTCGCTTAAAAGATATTGATAAAGAAAAAGTATTAAGTGCCATTGAGTATGTGGGTTTAAGTGAAATTAAAAATAAATATTTAGATGAACTTTCAGGTGGTGAAAGACAAAGAGCATATATCGCGATGATTATTGCCCAAGATACTAAATATATACTACTTGATGAACCACTTAATAACTTAGATATGAAATACAGTGTTGAGTTTATGATTTTATTAAATCGCCTAGTAAAGGAATTAAACAAGACAATCTTAATCGTTTTACACGATATAAACATGGCGGCTAGTTATTGTGACTACATGATCGCCTTAAAAGATGGTAACATCCATTATCAGGGTAGTCCTGATGAAATGTTGAATAAAAAAATATTAGATGAGGTTTTTGATCATGACTTTTGTATCGCTAATGTTGATGGCCAAAAAACTTGTATATATTACAATAGGAGTAGAAAATGAAAAAATTATTTATATTATTAATAGTACCAATTATACTATTATCTTTAATGGCTTGCGGTGGGCCACAAATGCGTCCGTTTGACGCAACCATCAACCAGTATGTAATGCGTTCAACTGGTCAAACTGATGCGGCTGGCCAAGCACTTTTTGCCCGCCAATTAACAACAACCAATGTCGTTACTAATCCCACGAGAGTGGCTACTTTCTCAGTAGCGGCCTTAGATATCTTTGAGGATTTAGGGTTTGATAACTTTAATATTAATTTATTAGGAATACCAAGAGCATCCATCCCCCTAACGGGATTAACATATTTTGAAGCTGATCAATTTATTAATGTGGGCACACTACATATTCCATCATTTGAGGATTTGTTACTATTAAATCCTGAGTTAATCATTTTAGATGGAAGAACTGCTAACTTCTTTGAAGAACTACAAAGTACATTCCCGTTTGCTGGTATCTTAGATATGTCTAATACAACTTTTAGTTTTGAAAGTTTAGAAAGACACGTTTATAATTTAGGAGTAATTTTTCCGCCAATGGCCAGTGTATTAAATGAAAGAGTTATGGTATTAAGCACTCAACACCAAGCTATCTTTACACAAGTAACCAACTTATTAGATGGTATGGGCATATTAGTAGTGATGAATAACGGAGCTAATCTTTCTGTGTTTGGCCCAAGTGCCAGATTTCAAACAATCTTTCATGACTTTGGTTTCCAATCAGCCGATAATCAACACGATCAAGCCGCCACTCACGGTGTGAGAATTGACTTTGAATACTTAAATAGTATTAACCCCGATGGTTTAATCTTAATTGATCGTGCTGCCGCGATTGGTGATGAATCAGGTTTACAATCAATAATGACTGACCCACAATTTATCCAATTAAGAGCTTATCAAAATAATAGAATAGTTATTCTTAACCCAACCGCTTGGTATATTACAACCGGTGGATTTATCGCCACTAGCAATATGATCGCGGATATGAATGCCCTACTACAAGCCTTCATTGGTGCATAAAATAAATAAAAATCACATAATTAGCACTTTAATCATTTAAGTGCTAATTTTATATAATTTTGTGATATACTATAACGAGTAAAGGAGTGATAATAATGGAAATTAATAGAAGTTTACCAGCGGTAGTAGTCAGAGGACAAGTACCGATTCCTAATAATGATTATCGTATTGAAGTGGGGCGTAAGTTATCACTAAAAGCGATTGAAGAAGCAGAAAAAGGCTTTGGTTCTTTTGTGGTTATTTTAATTCAAAAGAATGCCTTAATTGATGAGCCAACGGCTACTGATGTTTATCCTGTCGGGATTTTAGCCAAAGTGGCCATGAAAATTAAACTACCTAACGGTAGCTTTAAGACTAAGTTTAATTTAATTAATCGTGTTGATGTTTCTAATATTTTACAAACAGAGCCATATTTTATTGCTGAGTTTAAAGAGTTAGAAACCATTTCTACTAACGATGAAGAAGAAAATACTTTAGTAAAAATGGTTAAAACAGAAGTTAGTAATAACGCCAATCAATTAACTGTTAATGCCACTAATCTTTTAGAGTCAGTTAATCAAATAATTAGTAATGATAAGTTTGCTGATATTGTTGCTAACGCATTAAAGATTAATGATCATGAAAAGTATCGTTATGTTAGTGAAGTAAGTGTAGTTAAAAGATTACGCTTAATTTTAGGTGATATCAATAAAGTTAAAATGATGTCGGATTTAGAAAATAAAATTAATGAAGAAGTTAAAAAGTCTATTGATGAACATCAAAAAGAATATTTTTTACGCGAAAAAATGAAAGCGATCCAAAACGAGTTAGGCGATAAAGCGAAAAAAGAAGAAGAAATTGATGAGTTAAGAGAAAAGATTAAAGAAGCTAAGATGCCTAAACACATTGAAGAAAAGGCCTTAGCCGAACTTTCACGCTTTACCTCAACCCCATCAGTGATGGCAGAAAGTCAAATTATTAAAACTTATTTAGATTTTTTAGTAGCCTTACCGTGGTCTAAATCTTCTAAGGATTCAAACGATCTAATGGCCGTTCAAGAAGAGTTAGATAAAAACCATTATGGCTTAGAAAAAGTTAAAGATCGTATTATAGAATATTTAGCTGTTAAAATTATGACGGGTAAAAACCCACAAACTATTTTATGTTTAGCTGGCCCGCCTGGGGTAGGTAAAACCTCACTTGGTATTTCTATTGCTGAAAGTTTAGGGCGTAAGTTTGTGAAAGCCTCATTAGGAGGTGTCAAAGATGAATCAGAAATTCGTGGTCACCGTCGTACTTATATTGGGGCAATGCCTGGTCGTATCTTAAAAGGCATGAAAGATGCAGGAACTCAAAACCCAGTATTCTTACTAGATGAAATTGATAAGATGGCCTCTGATTATAAAGGTGATCCAGCATCAGCAATGTTAGAAGTTTTAGATCCTGAACAAAATGCGAAGTTTAGTGATCATTATTTAGAAGAACCATATGATTTAAGTCAAGTATTATTTATTACGACTGCTAACTATTTAGAAAATGTACCAGCTCCCCTACGTGATAGGATGGAGATTGTTGAACTTTCAAGTTACACTGAACATGAAAAGTTACAGATTGCTAAAAGGCACTTAATTGATAAACAATTAACTGCTCACGGAATTGATCATACTCAATTTATGATTGATGATGATACAATCTATTATATTATTCGTCATTATACACGTGAAGCAGGGGTGCGTGAGTTAAACCGTCTTATTGGATCATTGGTTCGTAAGGCCATTAAACAGATTTTACTAGGCGATAAAAAGTTAGTAGAAATTAACCTTAAAAGTGTAGTTGAATACTTAGGTAAACCACGCTTTGTTCATAACTTAGCCGATGAAAAAGAACAAATAGGTGTAGCCACTGGTTTAGCTTATACTTCATTTGGTGGTGATACTTTACCAGTAGAAGTTACTTACTATAAGGGTAAGGGACAGTTAGTATTAACTGGTAAATTAGGTGATGTCATGAAAGAATCAGCTCAAACAGCCCTTTCATTAATTAAATCACATGCTAGTGAATATGGTATTGAACCAACCTTATTTGAAACTAATGATTTTCACGTCCATGTCCCAGAAGGTGCTATTCCCAAAGATGGCCCATCAGCAGGGATTACGATTTCAACAGCCATTATGTCGGCTGCTACTAAAAAGTATGTTCGTAAAGATGTGGGCATGACGGGTGAGATTACTTTAAGAGGTTATGTTTTACCAATTGGTGGTCTAAAAGAAAAAGCTATCGCTGCTCATCGTTCAGGCTTAACCACTATCTTGATTCCAAAGGACAATATTAGAGACATTGAAGATATACCGCAAGAAGTAAAAGATACGTTAAAAATTATTCCAGTTGAAACGATTAGTGATGTTTTTAAGGAAGCAATTAAATAACTAGGATTTATACCCTCTTAAATGAATACCGCAATATGTGGTAAAAATTTAAGGGGGTTTTATTATGGGAAAATAAAATGAAACCTTAAAAAATAATGTATAATATAAACAAGTTACATAAAACAATATAAGGAAATATAATATTTTAGTGGGGTAATTTATGAAAAAAATTATAAATATATGTGTAGGAATAATTATTATAATTTTGTTTAGCATTTTAACAGCATGCAGTAAAAACCAACCTAGTGAATTAACATTCAGAATGGGTCCAACAGGGGCAGTGGTTACAGGGGTCAGAAGGATAAATAACGGGCACGTGATTGTTCCTGCTTATTATAATGGACAACCTGTAACAGAAATTAGAGGTTCAGCATTTGTTGGAATAGCAACTCTAACAAGTGTAACCTTAAATGAAGGCTTACAAACAATAGGTATGTTTGCTTTCACTCAGACAAGCATAACAGAAATAAATATACCAGGAAGTGTAAGAAGTATTGGTTCGCAAACCTTTTTTGATATACCAACTTTAACCAGTGTTATCCTAAATGAAGGGTTACAAACAATTGGTGGTTGGGCTTTTTGGGGAACAAGCATCACTGAGATTTATATACCAAGTAGTGTAACAAGTATAGGTCAAGGTGCATTTGAAGATATTGATAACTTAACAAGTGTAACATTAAATGAAGGTTTACAAACAATAGGGTGGGATGCTTTCTCAGGAACCGCTATTACAGAAATAACAATTCCATTAACAGTAACATTTATGCACCGTCATGCTTTTAACTCAAATGTTAATGTTAATCTTTTTGGAACACTTGGTTTACTTGGATTTGAAATAATTAATGGAGAAGTAACAATATTAGGCTTCAACTTTGGTCAAATATCCAATGAAATAGTGATACCACCCCATATTAATGGCTATCCAGTAACACGTATTGCTGCTGAAGCTTTTGTTTTGATAGATACTTTAACGAGTGTAATATTAAATGAAGGTCTGCAAGTAATTGGTCGAAGTGCTTTTGCAGTAACAAGCATCACTGAAATAACAATACCATCAACAGTGACATTTATTGGAGATAATGCCTTCCCAGAAAGCACAGTAATAATTAGGGAATAATGCCAATTACTTTATAAAAACAAACCCTTAAAAAATATTTTCAATAAAAAAAGAAACAAATTATTGAAACCATGTTATAATTTATTCAACTTAAATAATTATCAAGAAGGCAGGAGAGATATAGCTCTATGATTGCCTACCAACCTATTGAATTAGGTGGTAATGCTATAAGCGATAAGAATCACAATTTATTAAATTTTGTCTTAGTCGCTACTAGGGCATTTTTTATTTAAGTTAATAAAATTAAAAGGGGTAAAAAAATGATTGTATTAGAAAATGTTACTAAAACCTATTTTAGTACTAAACAAACATTAACAGCAGTCGATAATGTCTCATTAACTTTCACAGATAACTTAATTTATGGCATTATTGGGGCAAGTGGTGCAGGAAAATCTACTTTAATTAGATTATTAAATGGTTTAATCCCAGCCACCACTGGCAATATTATAATTGATGGGTTACCGTTAACACGGATGCGCGGCAAAGACTTGCGTCAATTACGTACTAACATGGGGATGGTCTTTCAGCAATTTAACTTATTATCACAATTAAATGTTTATCAAAACATTAAAACAGCTCTTTTAGCGGCTAAGTTTCCCAAAGAGAAAATTAATGAACGGATTAATGAAGTTTTGAGCTTAGTGAAGTTAGAAGGTAAGATTAAAAGTTATCCATCAGAATTATCAGGTGGCCAGAAACAAAGATTGGGCATCGCTCGTGCGATTGCCGCTAAGCCTAAGTATTTACTATGTGATGAAATTACTAGTGCACTTGATCATAATATCGCTATTGAAATTATTGATACTCTAAAAGAGATTCAAACTAAAGAACAAATGACAATTATTTTTATTACGCATCAATTAGAAATGGCCAAGCGTTTATGTGATCAGTTGATTGTGATGGAAGATGCCCAAGTTATTGAACAAGGATTAACCAAAGATATTTTTGTTAATCCCCAGCATTTAACCACAAAAAATTTAATTAACAATGTTTTAGAAATCCCTGTTATTAAGGAAGAAGATTATTACCGTTTAATTTATGATAATGAAACTTGTGGAGCATCTACTTTAACCGATGCGGTTAAAAAGTATGATATTTCAACTAATATTATTTATGCTAAAACCTTAGATATTAATAATGAAACAATCGGGATTTTAATTACTCAAATTAAAGGAAAAAAAGTTAAAGCGGCCTTAAAGTATTTACAATCCCAAAAAGTAGGAGTTTATGATGTTAGATAGATGGTTTAGTGCGTTAGAACAACGCCAATTATTTCAAGCTATTGGTGATACATTTATACTATTATCAATTACGGGTGCACTAGTTTTAGTGCTAGGAATTTTATTAGGATATGCCTTATATTTAACTGATCAAAAAGAAGTAGCGACCACTAATAAGTATTTATTAGCTTTACACCGTATTTTAGGATTAGTAATTGATGGTTTTCGCTCAATTCCTTTTGTAGTATTAATTATATTACTAATTCCTTTTACGATTATAGTAGTAGGTACTATTTTAGGACCAATGGCTGCTTTACCAGCTTTAATTATTTCAGCCACGCCTTTTTATGCTAGGATTGTGTATAACGCTTTTAGAGAAATGCCAAAAGGCAATTATGAAGCCTTGCAGTCAATGGGGGTCAATCCGATTAAAATATTTTTAATTAACATTAAAGAAGCCTTGCCAGCTTTAATATCTGGTTTTACGGTAACATTAGTTACCTTAGTAGGCTTTATCGCGATGGCAGGTGTCATCGGTACAGGCGGGTTAGGCAACTTGGCAGTACGTCAATTTGAAATTAACCCCTTAAATCCACCACTATTAATGTATGTATCAGTGTTATTACTGTTACTAGTGGTGTTTATAATACAAATAACTGGCGATTTCATCGCTAAAAAAATAGATAAAAGATAGAAGGAAATAAAAATGAAAAAAATATATTTATTAATAACGCTAGTAGTAGGAACACTTATTTTAACTGCCTGTGGTAAGGCAGCAGAAAATGTTATCAGCATTGTTGCCACACAAACACCCCACTCATTGATTCTTGAAGAAGCAAGACCTCACTTACAAGCCAAAGGCTATGAGCTAGATATCACGGTTGTTAGTGATTTCACCTTTGGTAATCCAGCAGTCGCTCTTGGATCATACCGTGCTAATTTTTTCCAGCACACCCCATTTCTTAACCAGTTTAATGCAGGTAGTGATGTTTTATTAAGTGCGATCGCTCATGTGCATATTGAGCCATTAACGGCTTATTCAAGAACTATCACTTCATTTGAACAATTAAACAGTAATTCAAGAATCTTAGTATCAACATCAATTCCTGATCGTGGACGTTTACTTTATGTATTATACTCATATGGTATTATTGGTTTGCGTGAAGGTGCTAATCGTTTAAGTGCCACTTTTGAGGATATCATTGAAATTGAAAGTTTTGGCATTAATGTTAGTAACTTTATTGAACCAGTGGCTCCGCAAATGTTAGTACCAACCTTCTTGGCAGAAAGTGATATTGATATCGCCTTTATTAACGGGAATTTCGCCTTATCAACGAATTTACTGGAAAATAACCCACAAGTAAGAAGAATACTTGTTGAAAGCACTGTTGATAATCCGTTTGCTAATGTATTAGTAGTTAGAGATGAAGATAAAGGAGCTAGTTGGGCCTTAGCTTTGGCTGCTATTTTAGAAAGTGATACGATTAGAAGTTTTATATTAGAGCGTTTTGGTGGGTATGTAGTACCAGCTAATTAAGCTTAATTATTAAAGATTTAAAGATATGTAAAGAAATGGAGAACGATGCCTTCCAATGACTTATATGTCTTTTTTATACCCATTTTAGAAAAATTAATATATAATATTGGTGTAAGAAAAAACTGCAACAATTTCAAACGAATCTAAAGTTTTCTTGATATTAACTTAATTACTAAACAAATGCTTTGGGC
>Ga0209755_10002263_pt1 | contig 26833 bp, 26 predicted proteins | sample TergutCo191P1_FD_187301 | JGI IMG/M metagenome (GOLD analysis project Ga0209755, IMG submission 187301) | Cornitermes sp. P1 segment gut microbial communities from Petit-Saut dam, French Guiana - Co191P1 (SPAdes) (version 2) | ecosystem: Host-associated > Arthropoda: Insects > Digestive system...
TGACCAAACTGATAACAGTACGATTTAAAAACGGCGAATTGGACGTCGAAGACAGCCCGCCGCCGCAAAGCGAATTATGGGATGCTGACGGCAAGTTTGAAGAAGAAGACGTTACCCCGGAAGAAGGTATGCAGCTTCCGCCCGGCGTAAACGATCCCAAAAAAGTAAAACCCGAGCAGTTAAGACCTATCACCGGAAAAAAAGAAGAACAATAAAAATTAATTATCTGTTTCTTGTAGCCGTCGTAAACCTTGCCTGCCTTACGCTTATATCAGTAGCAGAAAAATTTCTGATTGAACGTTCTGCATTTGTTATACGCTGAGCCGGAGTAGGATGAGTTTTTCCAAAACCGGAACCTGCTGTTTGAACCCTGCTTAATGCTCTAAGCATATCAACTAAACCAGATGGGTTATAACCTGCGCTCGCCATAAGAGCCATTGCAGTATTGTCGGCTTCGAACTCCTGGTTTTGAGAATAGCCGTTATTAACGATTGTCTGAACAATTTCGCCGACCGATTCATTAAAAGCAGCCGTTAATTGAGTAACATTCATGCCTGCCACTGCACCTGCCGCCGATACGCCGGTAACAACAATCGCGTTTAAAAAGCGGCTGTTCCTGATCGATTTAATGCTGTGCTGCAATTGAATATGCGCAATTTCATGAGCGATAACACCCGCAAGCGCATCTTCCGAATTTGCCGCACCAATAAGTCCGCGCGTAACAAAAATATGACCGCCCGGTGTCGCAAATGCGTTTATCTCACTGCTGTCCAGAATCGCCAAACGATAACCGTTAAAAACATTGGGACGCGGTGAATTGATTACAATAGCGTAGCAAATATTGTTTAAGTACGCAGTTAAAGCAGCGTTTCCGTTCCAAATACTGTAAGAGTTTAAAATGTTTGCTGCAACCGCCCTGCCGATATAATATTCCTGCTCGGGCGTTATTTCTTCTGTGGCAGTGCCAATGGCTCTTGCCGAGTTGCTTATCGCATCTGCGGTATTTTGATCGATAACTCCCGTTGCTCCGGCAACATTTGCAATTAACGCCATAGTACTGCAGGTAATGACAGTCATCGAAAGAATAACAATAGATAGTAATACAGCTATTTTTACTCTCATGAATTAATTACCCATTGCCAGTCGGCCTTCCTCAAGAAAACGTCTGAGCGCTGCGTTGTCTATGGTGATTGCTTCAACCCTGTCAACATCAGCATAATTTAAGCTTCTTTGTTGATCCCTGTAAGATTGCTCAACTTCTTGATTAAAACCTTTTCCGGCAAGAGCTACTTCTCTTGCTGTCGCTGTGCTTGATGTTCCTGCTACAACCTGCCTTGCGGATAAGTTTGCAGAGGCTGTCCATCCTGAAAGCGATGTATTTCTAACGCTTGTAACTTGAACAAACCTGCCATCTACACGTGTAACCGTAACCTGTTCCCCCATGTTCAGCGAACCGACGGTATTTGCAAACCATCCGGTACCATTTTTCAGATCAACAGTTCTTGTGGCTACATATAAGGTTCCGCCTACGCGAACTTGCGCCATAGCAAAACCAGCGACAAAAAGTCCCATACATAAAAATAACAAAATTTTCTTCATTTCTTTACCTCATTATATTAATACAATTAATATATCACTTTTCTGTCAAATTATCCACACCATTGTCCCATGACTTTTCATCGGGCGGCGTTGCGGCATTTTTAATGCATCTGTTAAGGTATTTTTTCGCCGCCATATCCTTGTCGTTTTTATCGCAAATCGTCTGAAAAATACCCTGAGCCGCTTTAAATTCCTTCTTTTCGTAAAGATCAAAGGCCTTCTCCCAATTCTTTACCATTTCGATAAGCTCAGGCGGCGCTTCAGAAGCTATATCCAAAAGCTCATAAAGCCGCAGGGGAGTATTAATACCGACAACCCTAACGCGGCTTAAAGGCCGTATAACAAATTCGTCGCCAATGTGCGCTCTTGTATACTCGCTTATCAAAATGCCGCCTGTATCATATTGTTTATTAACGCCTTCAAGACGCGCGGCAAGATTTACGGCGTTCCCCATGATCGTATAGTCCATTTTATTGGGCGTTCCCATGTTTCCAACAACCATATCTCCTGTGTTGATGCCAAGACGCGTAAATATCGGGCTGGGATCATCCACGCTGCTTATTACGCCCTTCTTCGCCATTGCCTGCATAACTTCAGGCGTGATAAGCCCAAGTGATAAAGCTTCGCGGTTAATTTCGCCTTCAGCTTTTTTCATATTGATTGTTGCGCGGCAGGCAAGAGAAGCGTGATTATTAAAATGAATCGGCGCGCCGAAGAAGGCGATAATCGCATCTCCTTCGTACTTATCGATCGTTCCCTGATTATCAAGAACGATATTGCTCATTTTTGTAAGATAAAAATTGAGAAGCTCAACAAGTTTTGCCGGGTCTCCCAATGCTTCCGAGAAAGTTGAGAATGCGCGTATATCCGTAAAGATCGCGGTCATCTCTCTTTTTTCACCGCCAAGCTTTAACTGTGAAGGATCGAGGATAAGCTGATCGACAACTTTCGGTGAAAGGTACTGCGAGAATGCGGATTTAATAAAGCGTTTCTGGCTGCCTTCTGTAACATAGTTGTAAAGGGTTACCGTAACAAAAGCGACAAGCGTTCCCGCAAAGTAGGTAATCATTGGCACCCAAAGGCTGCCGAATTGGTATGCGGCAAAAGACCCGATAATAATTCCCACAAAGACAATCGCAGTTCCGCCGAGTGACAGCGCAATACGATGCGAAAACATTGTAAGACAAACGATTGCTAAAACAACTACGAATAAAATTATTAAATTGGTGTTCTCGTTTGTTTCGCGGATAAAATCGTTATTAAGCATATTATCAAGCATTGTAATATGGCAACCCATTCCCGCATAAACAGACGAAATCGGCGTGGAAAAAATATCAAAAAGTCCCTGAGCATAAAAACCAAAGAAAACATAAGCATCAGAAAAATTTTCGGGCGCAAGATAGAAACTGGAATTCATATATTCCTCATCCCCATTTTCATACGCTTCGGCGCTTAACAAAATATCCATCGCCCTGTAGGGAACATATCTGTCAAGCAAGCCATGATAACGAAGAAGCGCTTTGCCGTCCTTGCCGATTGGAATGGAAATGCCGTCCCATTGAATCGTGCTGTTTTTTTGATTGAAATAAAGTTCACGGCTGCTTCCCGAAACAACAAGAGATGCTGCAGAAAGCCCCGGAAGCGCTTTGCCGTCAAAAACGGTAAAAGGTTTAAGTCTTCTTATTATGCCGTCAGAATCAGGAACACCTGTAACGCTTCCCAAAGCGCCGGCAGATTCGATTAATCCGTGAATCGGGAACTGCGCTCTTTCGTTTGATCCAAGACTGAAATGATTTATCACTGAATCGAAGTTTTCTAAATGAAGCAATGGCACATCAACATCAGAGGGCCATGAAGAAACGCTGCCCGTCTGACTGCTGATCATAACGGTCTGAACAACATGACCAAAATCCGAGGCTGCTCTTATAAACGAAGCGTCATCCTCGCGCGCGCTTAAACTGCGCAGGGCTTCAATACCCACTCTATAACCTGATCTTCGAGGAGCGCCATCGGAACCTTCTGCTCTTGCCTGTCTGTTTGAACCTTCTGTGGATCGTCTCTCTGTTCTGGATACTCCGGTTTGCGTTGTTTCCGCTTCGGCTTCTTCCAATGCTCTTACAGCATTATCGATTATTTCATCCTGCTTTGCATTCCTGTAAACAGAGGGCTCGGAGAAAATAACGTCGAATGCAATCGACCTTGCTCCGCTTAAATTCATGTATCGAACAATATCACCGTAAGCCTGCCTTGGCCACGGCCAACCCCATCCCTTTTCTTTCTGCGCCCAGTCGATACTGTCCTGATCCAAAAGCACTACGACAATTTCATCGGATGGTCTGCTGAAACTTGAATCAGCCCAGAACCTAACCCTCATATCATAGGATTTATATTCTAAAAAACTAAAAACCCCTAATAAATGAAAGCCGGTAATTACAAAAAACACCAAAACTGTAACAATTACAGCCGTCAGTTTTTTTCCTATTGTCCTCTTTTTTGCCATGTCACTACCCTTTTTTAAAAAAATGTATAATAATTATAACAGGAGTTTATCATGGAAATCAAAATAAAAAAACCTTCCTTTACATGGGTTTGGATAACTGCGACAGTTCTTTTTTGCGCAATTTTTACATTTGCCCTGATTCCAGGGGTTTCTGCGCAGGGAACATCGCCGGCAACACCGGCACAGGTGCGCAATTATACAAATATTATGCATCAGGTTTATGATTTTATCCTCCGCAGTTATGTTGACGAAGTAGACCCTCAGGTTCTTTTTGAAGGAGCAATGCACGGAATGTTCGGCGCTCTGGAAGATCCATATTCAACATTTTTAACCGAGTCTGATATGCAAAGTATGGGCGACACAACCGAAGGAAGATTCGGCGGTGTGGGACTCAATATCACTCAGCCTGTCGGGGCAAGACCCGACGGAAAGCCGCGTTATGTCGAGGTTGTCTCTCCTATAGAAAATACACCCGGCTGGCGAGCAGGAATTAACCCCGGCGATTTTATAAAGGAAATTAACGGCACCCTGACTGACACTCTTACAATGGAAGAAGTTTTAGGAATGCTTCGCGGAACGCCGGGCGAAGAGGTAAGGCTTGTCATTAAACGCGGCGAAAGAATCGAGTTTCCTGTAACCATAACAAGAGAAGTTATCGAAGTGCCGACAGTACGCCACGCAATGATTGGAGACATTGGGTATTTAAAATTAATCACCTTTACTCCGTATACGATAGAAAGAGCAAGAGACGCAATTAATGAATTCAGAAGTAATAATTACAGAAGCATAGTTCTTGATTTGCGAAACAATTACGGCGGACGGCTGGATTCGGCTGTTGAAATTGCAAACCTGTTTTTAGACGGCGGACTTGTTGTTCGCACAAGGTCAAGAATCAGAACCGAGAATCGTGACTTTAACGCAAACCGTTCAACTCTGGTTCCTGCCAACATCCCGGTTATCGTGCTTATAAACAGGGGTTCCGCTTCTGCCTCGGAAATTGTCGCAGGCGCGCTTAAGGATCGCCGCAGGGCATACCTCGTGGGCGAAAACACTTTTGGAAAGGGTTCGGTTCAGCAGGTAATTCCGCTAAGCGGCGTTGGTTTTAAAATTACGACCGCCCGCTATTTTACGCCAAGCGATGCGAACATTGATAAAGTGGGTATTCCGCCGGATCGCGAAATCAATTTCCCGGAAATAACAGAAGCTGATGCAGAAAGATTAAATGAGCTTATTAATGCAAACCGTATCCCTGCATTCGTCGAGCAAAATCCGCAGGCAACACAGGCGCAGATCACTACTTTTGCGCAGGCGCTGGAACGCGAGTACAGGCTTAATCTTCCGTTATTAAGACGTCTTATAAGAAACGAAATAAACCGAACAACCTTTGCTCCTGTTTACGATTTAGAGTACGACATCCAATTACAAGAAGCCATCAACATTTTAAGAAACGGCTCTTATAATAATTTGATGCAGAACACAAGAACACTAAGGGCGATTCAGGACGAAGCGGAAGCTGAAGAAACAATGGCTTTGGCTTCATGAGGCATGAAGCAATTTATACTAGATAAAGAACCTGACAGGGACGGTCTTGTCAGGATTAGCGGTGATGATTATCGGTATCTCGTAAAAGTCCGCCGCCTGGCAGCAGGCGAGTACTTTACAGCTCTTTTGCCAAACGGCAATGAAACGCAAGTTCAAGTAGTGACAATTGACGGCAATGTCTTAACCGTTAAATGTGAAGCAAATGAACAATTAAAAACCCAGCATGAGACAGACGGCTATCCCCGGATTATCCTTTTTCAGGCATTGCCGAAAGGCGATAAAATGGATTTGATCGTTCGCCAGGCGGCGGAAAGCGGAATCGCGCAAATCGTTCCCTTTGTGTCGGAATTTTCCGTAGCAAAGACAGGCGCAGGGGGACAAAAATTTTCGCGCTGGGAAAAAATCATTAAAGAAGCAAGGCAGCAGAGCGGATCAAAAATCGCAACTTCGCTGCATGTTCCGCTGTCAATCGAAGAGCTTTTTGATTATTGGAAAAAACTTAAAGAAACACAAAAACAAGGTACGGCAGGGATTTTATTTCATCATCAGGAAATAAAAAATTATCCTAAAAAAGGGCTTGAACAGAAAAGCCTCCACAGGTATCTTAATAATGAACCTGGAATTGTTGTTCCGGCTATCGGGCCGGAGGGAGGGTTTTCCGATAAGGAAGCCGTTCTGTTTATGGAAAACGGATTTAATCCGATAACAATTGGGGATACAATTTTACGAACAGAAACTGCCGCGCTTTATTGCACTGCGGCAATTCGTGTTTTATTACTGGAGAAAGATTCGTGGGAACTGAAACAACCGAAACCAAACAACGGATAGAACTGCTAAAAGTCCCTATCGATATAGTCGCGCCCGAAGACCTTAGCTCGATGGTTTACGATTTCCTTAAAGAAAAAAAAGAGCATAACATTGTTCTGCTTTCCCTTTGGGATTTGCTTCGCGCAAGAAGAAACGGAGAGTACCGCACATATGTAACAAGGGCATCGCTTGTAATACCAATTTCTAAAAGTTTGATAAGCGGCATTAAATTCCTTACAGGAAGAAAAGCGCACAGATATATGCCCTTCGATTTTATTATCAGCATACTTACCACTTTAGAGAACAGGGAATTTACATGCTACTTGCTTGGAGGCGGACGAAAAGTCCTTATCAAAACAGAACAAAATGTAAGGCAGACTTTTCCTAAGCTTCGTCTTGTCGGACGCTTTCCCGGTTATTTTAAAAGACACGAGGAAGCAATCGTTATTAAAGCGATAAAAAAATCATCACCGTCTTTATTGCTTGTGGGCAAAGGCGTCCGCGGAAAAGAAAAATGGATTTACAGAAACAACAACGCTCTTGGCGAAGGCATGAGACTGTGGTGCAGCGACATCTTTGAAGTTTTCGCGGAAAGGAAAAAACACCCGTCACGATCTGTCTTTAACTCGGGGCTTGAGTGGGTAGGGTACTGCTTCCAGAATCCGTTTAAATTTTTTAGAATCTTCCCGTATATCGGCTACAAGTTCCTGCTTTTATTTTATAAACTCTTTGTAAAATAATTAAAGCCAAAGATGAATCTTGTGGAGTTTTGAACAGAGAAACCATGTCCCTGCCGACAACAGCAAAATTCCAAGAACCGGACCCGCCCAATTGTCCACGCCGATAAAAATTGTCCGCCCTGCCAATGCCAGTAAGACGCCGATTGCAACATAGTTATATTCTTTTGAGCCGCGTGTTTTGCCGGCAATAAGAAAACTAATCACCGTTGTAAGAAACGCCAAAACCTCGATCATCCTGAACATCGATGCATAACCGTTTACCATATTTAAACTGGTATCCCAATTTAAAACATCAATCGGAACGCCCATTGTAATAATAAACGAAGCGATTACCATGATAAAAATCACATTGCGCACTTTTTGCACTTCAAGACCTGCGGCGCAAATGCCTGCCGCGAAAAGCGAAAAAAGGCTGAAAAATCTTATAAAGAGTAAAACCCTGAAAACAATGCGCACGTAAAACGACGGAAAATTAAAAACAAAGTGCAGGGGCAAAACAAGACGAATTGCCTCAAAAGCAAAGGCGATTGTAAAAATGGCAATGTATAATATTTCCGGGGCGGAGGTTCTTTCGAAAAACGAGTAAATCAATATTATTCCAATCAGAGAAAAAAGCACAGACAACACTAAATTGACATGTACGGCAATGTAATTATTTTTTAAAAACAGCCCCGTAATAAATTGAAAAAGGCTCGAAGGACGCCTTAGGTTTTCTTCTTCCTTAATTTCCAGATTATCAAGGCTTTCTTTATCCAGTAACAAAACCTTGTTTATCCCCTGACCGTGATTTGTCCTTAAAATATGATTAACCTGAGGCGCTGTAATGATGGAAGCCGCCAGAACCAGCAAAGTACATATTGAACAAAAGACAATCCCGGCTTTAAAGAAGATATTTCTCTCGGAAAGCGTCATAATTCAATATATCTTATCGCGCTTTTTTCCTCAAGACAAAAAACCTAATACCGATAATAAGAATTAAGGGGAACTCTATGTTTTTAAAAAGAACCTTATTGGCAATTTTAATCATTCTCTTAACATGCGTTTCCGCTCTTTGGGCGGGAGACTCCGCTGTTTTTGTCGATTTGGGTTTTTCTCAGGACGGCAGAACCTTCATGTTTGGACAGCATGGTGTGCTTTCACCGTCTTTAAGACCGTGGGCTGAGCTTTATGTTGTAGACGTCGCAAGCAACAGATTTGTTCAGGACGGCAGAGTTTCGTTTACAGAAAATACACCCATAAGGGCAATGCAGGACGGCTCGGGCATTTTACAGCGTCTACTTTCCAACAGCTCAAATCTTATTAACCGTTACGGCGTAAATTTACAAAATAAGGGTCTGCCGCTCTATATTTCCAGAGACGAAGTACTTCCGCCCCGCGGAGAAACAATAACATTCCGTGACTTTTTATCAGGTAAATCCTATTCTGCCCAATTAATCCCGGTAATCTCGGGAAGCGGTCAGAATGTACGCTCACAATTCCATATCGAACTTAGAGTAAGTAACACTACAACCGGGCAATTTTTAAGGTCATACACTATTGGTTCTCCAAATTATACCCGGCAGAGAATTTCGCAATACAACATTAAACGCGTAATCATAGATTCTGCAGGCAGCTCAATCATTTTCGTAATCGAGATGAGACGTGCCGCAGAAAACGGTCACGATATTCGTTACATGGTTGAAGCGGTACGGCTTTAGTTTAAAATAACCCTAAAAACCTGCGTCACAAAAGCGCCATCCTCATGAAGAAAACGGATATAAAGTTTGTTCCCAAGTTTATTGCGTTCCCATAACCCATCTTTTTGATTCTCGATAGCCATATCAAGCCACTCGTCCTTGTTAAGCGCACGATCGCCCCTGCTCTGCGAAAAATAGTAATGCCCCGCAGGTAGGGAAATTTCCCTATGGGTGACTGACACTGTGTCTGTCACCAAGAAGAGCTGCTCGCGGTCAGGCTCGATGCTGTTTGCCTCGGCGGGATTCAATTCGTAGCAGAGTAAAATCTCATTATTTTCAGGCATTTCGGAGGGGAATGCATCGATTTTCTTAAAAAAAAGCGGGGCCCGCAGATGAAGATTCACTAAAACTCCTAAAAAACTGATACCTACACCACAAATAGCGTAGGTAAAATAAATAACACTACAAATAGCGTAGCTTAAGCTTCGCTTTAATTAGCTTAAACCGGCTTAATATAATTATCTTAACATATTATTCATACAAAGAATTTAAATAACCCACTAATACTCATTGACAGTTATCTAATAGTCTCATAAAATATAAGTATGGCAGATGAACAGTTTCTTAATGATGCCAATTTTGAATTATATCGTGATCTTATCTACGCAGAGAGCGGTATTACTTTCACACCCACCAATCGTTCGATATTGGAAAGCCGTTTGAAAGAACGTCTTCGCGAGAAAGGCACGACTGATGTTTCGGCATATCTGATTAAAATTAAAGCGGACAAAGAAGAACTTAAAGGGTTCCTCGATTCAATCACAACAAACCTGACAAGGTTCTTCAGAAACCAGCCTCAGTTTGATGCGTTCGAAAAACATGTCATCCCGGAGCTTATAAATAATATTAAGAAAATCCCCGGCAATATCAGGATATGGAGCGCCGGCTGCTCGACGGGCGAAGAACCCTATACTATCGCCATGCTTCTTACAGAGATCCTTCCCAAGTCATGGAGCTTTGATATTCTTGCCAGCGATATTTCGCTTAAATGTTTGATGACAGCCAAGGAAGGATTTTACCCGGAAAGCAGAATCGTCGGTATCCCGGATTCATATATGCCCAAATACTTTGACAAGGTTGACGGCGGTTATAAAATAAAGCCGGAAATTCACGCAAAGATCAAGTTTGACTATCACAACTTAAAAAATGAATCTGGACAGAGAAACTTTGACGTAGTATTTTGCAGAAACGTAATTATCTATTTTGACGAAGCCGCCCAGACTAATGTTATGAATCGATTTTGGGACGCGATGGCATCAAAGTCGTTCTTGTTCATCGGACATTCCGAATCTCTGTTCGGAATGAATACAAAATTTGAATTCTTAAAAACAGAGTGGGCAACTCTGTATACTAAGACTGGTTAATATTAGGAGAAAAAAGTGGCTGACGAAATAGGAGTATTGATTGTAGATGACTCGGCGCTAATGCGTAACCTTATCGGGCACATGATCGAAGATACGCCCGGCTTGGTTGTTGCCGAAAAAGCAATGAATGGTCATTTTGCTTTAACAAAAATTCCCCGGTGCAATCCGGACGTAATTGTTTTAGACCTTGAAATGCCGGAAATGAACGGTATCGAATTTTTAAAAGAAAGAAAGAAACAAGGCATCGATATACCTGTAGTAATTCTTTCTTCTATAGCAGCGAAAGGCGCAGAGATTACAATGGAAGCTCTCTCTTTGGGAGCAAGCGATTTTATTCAAAAGCCGTCCGGATCAATTTCTGAAGATATTCACGTTGTAAAAGATACAGTTATTACCAAACTTTTAGGCTACGGCGGCGCGTACCGCAAACAAAAAGGCAAGAAAGTTCTTGCTCCTTCCGAATACGAAGCAAAAACGCCTGCGGACAAGAAATCCGACATTGCGATTCACTTTAAACTTGCCGCAGCCGAGCCCGTGGCTCCTGCCGCGCCGCCTGTCCCAACCCGAAAACCGGGCAACACAGAAATAATTGCCATCGGTATCAGCACAGGCGGTCCTGATGCGCTTCGCGTTGTGTTCGCAGATCTTGATAAAGACTTAAAAGTGCCGATTGTTGTTGTACAGCATATGCCGGCAGGTTTTACAATGGAGTTCGCAAAGAGCCTTGATCGCATTTGTCCGCTTGCAGTAAAAGAAGCCGAAGACGGCGATGTTATAATGCCCGGAAGAATTTTAATTGCGCAGGGCAACAAGCATCTGGAAGTAGAAAAGAAAGGAACCGGCGCAGTCGCCCGTCTTTCCGACACACCTTTGGTTTCCGGCCATCGTCCTTCTGCAGACGTTCTTTTTGCTTCTGTTGCAATGGCGTTTCAGAATCACGCGCTTGGCGTAATAATGACTGGCATGGGAAGAGACGGCGCGCAGCACCTTGGAACAATTTACAAGGAAGGTGGCATGACGCTCGGACAGGATGAGGCAAGTGCCGTTGTATACGGTATGCCCCGCGTCGCTTATGAATACGGTCATGTAATGGAACAAGTATCTCTTAAAAATATGGCTAAACGTATTTGTGAAGTAGCAAAAACGCCAAGATAATACATGAGAGTAATAGGAACCAGAGCTTACGGTCTTCGCACGCCAATCATTCGCGAATCTGACGATCTCGTATCTGTTGTTTGCCAATCTGTAAAAGACGCAATTGAAAATGAAAAAGTCACAATCAATGACGGAGATATAATCGGCATTACAGAAGCTGTAGTGGCAAGGTCGCAGGGTAATTACGCGTCTTTAGACCAAATAGCCGCCGATGTAAAAGCGCAGTTCAGCGGCATGAGCAGCGAAACGCATATAGGTGTTGTTTTCCCAATCTTAAGCCGAAACCGGTTTGCAATGCTTTTAAAAGCCATTGCACGCGGCGCAGATAAAGTCACCGTCATGCTGAGCTACCCCGGCGATGAAGTCGGCAACCAGTTAATCACCTGGGATGATGTCGACGATAAGGCTTTAAATCCTTATTCCGATTGTTTAAGCGAACCTGAGTACCGCCGCCTATTTGGCAAAGAGATCAAGCACCGCTTTACAGGCATCGATTATGTTTCCTATTATAAATCGCTTGGCGATAATATCGATATTGTTCTTTGCGCAGACCCAAAACGCATTTTAGATTATACCAATCTTGTAATTGCCGCCGACATACACACAAGAGCAAGAACCAAACGCGCACTTGAAACCGCAGGAGCAAAGAAGGTTATCGGCATTGATAACATTTTGTCAAAGAGCGTTAACGGTAGCGGTTACAACGAACGCTACGGTCTTTTAGGCTCGAACAAAGCGACAGAAGAACGCGTTAAATTATTCCCCCGCGATTGCGACGATTTTGTTCAAAGGATGCAAAAAGCGCTTAAAGACCTGAGCGGCAAAACGGTAGAAGTTCTTGTATACGGCGACGGCGGTTTTAAAGACCCTGTCGGCGGTATTTGGGAACTTGCAGACCCTGTTGTCTCCCCTGCATTCTCATCGGGCTTAAAGGGAACGCCAAACGAATTAAAATTAAAGTACCTTGCGGATAATAACTTTGCAGACCTTAGTAAGGACGATGCCCGCAAAGCAATAGAAAAAGCGATACAGGCAAAAGCCGGCGTTGATCAGATGGGTAAAATGGAATCTGAGGGAACCACTCCGCGCCAAATCACAGACCTTCTTGGAAGCCTTTGCGATCTTGTAAGCGGCTCAGGCGATAAAGGCACCCCTGTTGTTTTAATTCAAGGGTACTTTGATAACTACGCTTCTTAAAAAATTAAAAGAGCTATTCCCTTACAGAAACGCCTTCTCTAAGAGCTGTAAATCTGCGGTTTACATTTTCCTCGTTCTGCGGACTTTCCATCGACAAGTAGAGTGAAAAAATTGTATCAGACCTGGGCTGCCCTGTGTTCAGAATAGCTCCTATAGAGCCGGTATTTTCTCTTGGAGAAATCGTCACGTTTCCATCAAATGGAAACCGTTCATTTACAAGATCGTTCCAGTTCTCCATTACGTTAGAGCCAAGCCTTGAATCGGGCTGGGTGTTTCTGTAAAGAAGAAAATAATCCCTGCCCCGAATATCTCTGTTAAAAACGATATTTTTAATTCCGAATTCAAGAGCGTTTCCTCTTCTGTACCAAACAGGAGACAAAAACATTTCGGATTCGTTTGTCCAGTTAAAAACATTGCTGTCTGCGTTGATCGCTATACTTCCCCGGCTGAACGCAAAAGAGCTTGAACGTTCATTCCATTGGAAACGCAGATTTTCAAAAAAGGCAGGAATAAATTCGGTCATTCTAAAGTATTCATTCCAGCCGCTGAAAGATGCAAAGTATCCTGCAAAAAGATGATCGCAAAGCTTCTTTAAATCCCACTGATAATCCTGAAGATAGGCGCTGTTTTGAATCGAGCTCATTAAAACAGGACCATCCGGCATCGGCAAAATATACATTATCTGCACTTTATCATCAAAACCTAAAAGCCAATATACAGATATCCAAGTTCTTCCCAAAGCGTCTCTAAAACGCGTTACAGATGACGGATCGCCAAAAGATAAAATGCGGTATCTGTCACTGCCCCATAGAGTTCTGTCTGTTCTGATATTTTGAAGTATAAGATCCATTATAAATTTTGGATCCGTATTTATCTGTGAAAGAGAAACATTTGTCGGTCTTCTGATTTTATAAAAACTATAACCGGAGACATTAACATGCGAAAGCCGCCCATTATTATCAAGAGAATAATTTCTTGCATTTAAACCGGACATCTTCCAGTTGTTGTCGTTTGGATCAATAAAACTTATTTCCGGAAAGGTTGATGTAACCGAACTATTTAAAAGAAAAACATTATTTGGTCCTGTTAAATATACAGGAGCCTGCGAAAAAAGCGCAGACATGGCTTCGTCATAATTTACAACATATGCCGCGCGAATTTGCCTTCTTACTTCCACATAAGACGCAGGGAGCGGCACGCTGGTTTGGAAAACATTATCATGCCTGTTCGGTAAAATTAAATGACCAAAACGGTATCGGGTTCGATACGGAAGATTGGATCGATTTCCGTCAAGAATTACGCTTGCAGGAGTTGAATAAAGTATATTGTCACGCAGAGCTGTCACTACGGCAATTACCTTGCCGTCGGGAGTTACAAGCGGTCCGCCGGAATTGCCGGGGTTTCCATCGGCAGAACTTTTAAGCAAGTCCCATCTGCCGGAATCTTCTTCGGGTACTGTTCCAAGAACGAGGCCGTTACGAACAACAATCCCCTCGCCCAATGCATTGCCTATGCTAAAAACTGTATCGCCCACTCTGTAATTCCGCTCAAGCTGAAAAAATCTTTCAAATGTTCTTCCCTTAACAGTAAAGATAAGATAATCCTGCTCGTTCGAACCGCCTGTAATTTGATCGATCTCAAAAACCTGTCCCTGTGAATCACGAATAAAATACTTATCGTAAACCATACTTTGGAAAGCCAGATTAACTACGTGGAAAGCGGTTATAAGCTCTGTTCTGGAAATGGCAAAAGCCGTTCCTATTGAATAATAATTATCATTTTTTATAACAAAGGGAACGTTATCCCAGTTTAATTCTCTTTCATAAACCACAGTATCTTCTTTAGGTTTTTCTACGACTACCTCAAATACTGCATTCTGCACCAAATCGAAAGTTCTTGATGACAATTTTCTGTCACCGCCGGAAGGAGAAGATAAACAAGCTGTAAAAAGCCCTGCAAAAAGAAGGATTAAAATTGAGCGTATTTTCATTTTTACAGTGTACTCTTTTTTTTTATTTGAGACAAGTAAAAAAATACCTTTTTTTATAATCCTCTGCGCCTTTTATTCTGTCGTCTGGTTTTCCTTTAAATCTTCGTAAAAATTTGCCAGCGAAGAAATCATGTACGGGTAAAGCCATAAAAATCCGATGCCAAATGTTAATATACACAGGAATCCCCAGCCAATAAAACTAAAGCAAAGACCAAATAATTTTCCTTTGTGTCCCTTCATCATTTTTCTGCTTTTTGTTATCGCTGCCATTGCTCCTATTTCTGGATTATCTCTAACAATAAAAAATGACATTGAATAACTAAAACATTTTATAATTCCCGGAATAAATAATAATAATGACCATAAAAAAATAAAAACAAATAAAAGCAAATTTAAAACAAGTCCTGAGCTAAACTGTTTAAATCCATCAAATAGATTTTCGAATAGCGTATTTCCTCCTTTTGCTTTTAAATGAAAATATCCTAATAAACCAAGCGTTAACGGTCCGCTGATAATCAAAGGGCCAATTCCCGGTACAATATTTGCCGCAATTACGGCAACATAATAAACAAGACAAACACCAATTGCTTCCAGCCAGCTTCCTTTCAGCTGAGTTCGCGCCAATGCCCTTAATTCACGGTTTTTTTTCATTTTTCCACTCCTTTTTTAATTATTTATCTTTTATTCTATCTTTGTCAATATATAATTGAAAAGCATTTTATATAATTACTTTTCATTTTATTAATATACTTTTTTTCTTAAAATATCACAAGGATTTAATTTATAGGGACAGTCTATTGCAACAATTTGCTCAGGAACATTTGCAGTTTCGCCGCTATATATAAACGCTTTACCGTTACTATCACTGCAAGGAGATAAAATTTCAATTTCTTCGCCATGCGAAATTTTATTTTTTATTTTAATTTGGTCATTCTCTATTACGATAGCTGCAACAATATAACTTGAAATTGTCACAGCAGATTTATCATATTCTTTGTTTGTGTCATTAAATGTAAAACCTGTTGTAAGCGGACGATGAGGCAATTTTTCCATTTCTTCCATAAAATTAAATTTTTCTCCGTCCATAACGCGTTTATATGCGTTCACAACTCCGCCCACATAATATTCATTTTTCATTCTGCCTTCTATTTTAAAACTTGCAATTCCGGCATCAGCCAATTCATTTAATTTTTCGATTAAACATAAATCGCGGCTGTTAAAAATATATGTGCCGTTAGAATCTTCTTCGACAGGAAAATATTCTCCTATGCGTTTTTCTTCCTGAAGCGCATAAAATGTTTCATATTTATAACGGCACGGATGAGCGCAGTCGCCGCGGTTAGCGTCTCTTCCTGTCATATATTTGGACATCATGCAGCGCCCAGAGTAAGACATGCACATTGCGCCGTGAACAAAAATTTCTATATCAGCTATGCCTTTTAAAGATTCGCAAATTTCGCTTATATCTTTTATAGGTAGCTCTCGCGCAAGAATTATCCTCTTTGCACCTAACTCTACATATTGCATTGCAGCGTTGGAATTACAAATATTTGCCTGTGTTGATATATGAATTTCTAAATTTGTATATGATTTAAAAATATTTAATACTCCAAGATCGGAAATAATTACGGCATCTACGCCTGCTTCTTCTAAAAATAAAGCGTATTTTCTAATCATAGAAATATCATCATTTCTTGCAAAAATATTAGCAGTAACATATAATTTTTTATTTTGTTCATGGGTATATTTCACAGCTTCCGTAATTTCTTCTTCAGAAAAATTTTGACTTTTTGCTCTAAGGCTGAATTGTTTTCCGCCCAAATATACAGCATCTGCGCCAAAATAAAACGCTGTTTTAAGTAAAGAGAAATTTCCCGCAGGAGCCAATAATTCGATATCGCTGCCGAATTTATTTTTCATAATTATGATATTATATCATATGCACTTTTAAGAAGCAAAAGGCATTTTAAGCGCCTCCAATGGCATGAACATAAGCCGAGGCTGCACTCACGGATGCATATACTGCGATTCGCGCAGCAGGTGTTATCAGATTAATCATGACTTTGAAGACGTGCAGATAAAATCCAACGCGCCTGCGCTTTTGGAAGATGCGCTTAAAAGAAAACGTAATAAATGCATGATCGGCACAGGCGCAATGACAGATCCGTATATACCGTTACCTGAAAATCTTTCGAATATACGCGCATGCCTTGAAATAATCGAAAAATACGATTGCGGCATTGCGATACAAACCAAATCTGATTTAATATTACGCGATTTAGACATATTGATCCGCATTAATAAAAAAGCAAAATGCATTGTGCAAACTACGCTGACAACTTTTGACGAAGATCTTTGTAAAATTTTAGAGCCGAATGTCTGCGGTACAAAACGCCGCTATGAAATGTTGAAAGTAATGCAGGAAAACGGCATTCAAACAATCGCATGGCTTTGCCCATTTTTACCTTTTATTAACGATACGGAAGAAAATCTTCGCGGTCTTTTAGATTACTGCATTGATGCCGGAGTTTACGGCATTCTCTTTTGGGGAATCGGCATGACATTAAGGGAAGGAAGCCGCGAATATTACTATCAAAAATTAGACGAGCATTTTCCGGGACTTAAAGACATTTATAATAAAAAATACGGTAATAAATACGAAGTAACAAGCGACAATAATAATAAATTATATAAAATGTTTTGTGATATTTGCGATAAGCACAATATTATTTACGGCACGGATAATTTATTTAAATACATGAGTACATTCGAAGAAAAGGAAAATGCTCATTTAAAAAAAGCGCGGCAAATTGAATTATTTTAAGTTTATCACTTGACGAATATATATTAATTGTATATTTATTATAGATAAGGGAGAAAACTATGGACACTTTTGAAACTATTAAAAATCGCCACAGCTATCGAGGTTCATACAAGAACGCATCTGTCCCCCGCGAAGACTTAAAAAAAATACTACAGGCAGGTCTTGCCGCACCCTCAGCTTGCAATAAGCAGATAACTTCCCTTATCGCTCTTGATGATCCGGAACTTATAAATTCTATAATTAGCCTTGTAAAGAAAAACGGTTTTAGAGGCACAGGCGCAAATCCTCCTGCCGGCATCTGCGTATTAACTCAGCAGATACCTTCCTATGAAGAAAAGTTTTTTTACATTCAAGATTACGCAGCCGCGATTCAAAACATGTTACTCGCCATTACAGCTCTTGGTTACGCAAGCTGCTGGATAGAGGGACAAGTTACCAAAGACACAGAAACCCAGCAGCAAATTGCAAAACTCCTTAACATTCCCGAAAATTTCTCTATCGTTGGTTTTCTTCCCATCGGAATCGCCGAAAACGAAATAAAACCGCCTGCATACAAAGCATTTGAGGAAAGAGCGTGGTTTAACAAGTTTGGCGCTTAAGCATATTACTTGACTAATGTTAACTGATAAAGTAATCTGAATCTGTGAACAACAACTCAGAAATTATCATATATCAATCTCAAGACGGAAAAACAAAAATAGATTGCCGTTTTGAAGGTGATAATCTCTGGCTTACACAAGCACAGATAGCAGAATTATATGGACGCGATAGAACAGTTATAACAAAACACATTAAGAATATTTACACCGAGGGAGAACTGCAAGAAAGTTCAGTATGTGCAAATTTTGCACATACTGCGAATGATGGGAAAACTTATAATACCGCATTTTATAACCTCGATATGATTCTCGCTGTCGGGTATCGTGTAAAATCACCAAGAGGCATTCAATTTCGTCAATGGGCAACAGCTATTTTGCACGAATATCTGCAAAAAGGTTTCGCCATGAACGACGACTTCCTTAAAAACATGGGCGGCGGCGTTTACTGGAAAGAACTTTTAGAACGTATCCGCGACATTCGTGCCAGTGAAAAAGTAATGTATCGACAAGTCTTGGATCTTTATGCTACAAGCCTTGATTATAATGCTTCTATGCCGGAAACGCTTAAGTTCTTTAAGATTGTACAAAATAAATTACACTATGCCGCAAGCGGACATACTGCAAGTGAAATAATCTTTGAACGAGCCAACGCCGAACTTCCATTCATGGGATTAACAGTATTTAAAGGTTCTCGACCTGTCAAAAGTGAAGTAACAGTCGCCAAAAATTACATGTCTGAAAAAGAACTTTTTGCGCTGCGCAGAATGGTTAACGCTTTTTTTGATATGGCGGAACTTAAAGCCGAAACGCACGAAGCAATGTATATGCATGACTGGCTTGAAACACTAGACAAATTCTCGCGTGATTTTGGTCTAGGCATTTTAGAAGATGCTGGTTCTGTCAGCCACACAGATGCTGTAAAAAAAGCACACAACGAATACGAAAAATATCATTCTTCGTTACCTGACGATTTTTCCGATGTTGAGAAAGCGTATTTGGATACGTTAAAAGAAATGCAAAAGAAGTTGAAAGGGAGAGATAAATCTTGAGAAATCTGCTTTTCATCATCATTCTAATTTATCTATTTCTTTCCTGCGATATCCCCGCTGAAACCAATTCTGCCACCTACATTTACGAAGGCAGATACAGCGCAACCGTTGTATACCGCATAGAAGGAAACCTAATCTATAACGGCAGATACGGTGCCGATGTAGTTTATCGAAAAGAAAACAATTTAATTTATGAAGGCAGGTATGGCGCTGCAGTCGTTTACCGTATCGAAAATAATTTAATCTACATCGGCAGATACAGTCCCGATGTTTTCGGCAGAATTGAAAATGACCTGATTTACAAGGGCAGGTATGGCGCGGAAGTGATGTATATGGTGGGGCGGTAGGTAGAAGCAAGAAAAATTTCAATCAAGATGACAATTTATTAGGAAAATTCATTATTTTTATATTATAATTTATAGTAGAAAAACATATTTCTTTATTGGTTGGAGTAATGTTTGAACCATAACGATATCGTATTTATTGACACCGAAATTGACTCAAGCTCTAAAAAAGTACTTGATATAGGAGCAATCACAGGAAATGAACGCGAATTTCATTCAAAATCACTGTCTGATTTCTCTACCTTTTTACACGGTTATAAATATGTTTGCGGTCATAATATTCTTAATCACGATTTAAAATATCTGGAAAAAGAAATAGCAAACAGCAATGTTAAATACTTCATCGATACTTTGTATTTTTCGCCTTTACTTTTTCCAAAAAAACCTTACCACAATTTAGTTAAAGATGATAAACTAAAAACAGATGAGCTTAACAATCCCTTAAATGACGCTAAAAAAGCTCGTGATTTATTTAACGATGAAGCGGCAAAGTTCTATGAATTGGAAGAAGCTTTACAGCATATCTATAACGGATTATTAAATAAACATACCGAGTTCAAAGACTTTTTCCATTATATCAATTTTGAGAAAACAAATAAAAATATTTTTATATTAATTCGAGAATATTTTTCAGGAAAATTTTGCGAAAAAGCGTCTTTAGAAAAAATGGCGGAAAAATATCCTGTCGAACTTGCTTACGCGCTTAGTCAAATCAGCGTTATAAAATACGACTCTCTAACACCGCCGTGGGTGCTTAGAAATTATCCAAGAGTAGAAAACATTCTGCATTTTTTAAGAAGTAAGAATTGTCAATCATGCGCCTATTGTAAAGAAGCGCTGGATGAAACAAAAGCGCTAAAAAGGGTTTTTAATTATGACAACTTTAGAAGTTACGACGGCGAACCGCTTCAACAAAATGCGATAAAAGCGGCTGTAGACGGAAAATCAATCCTTGTTGTTTTCCCGACAGGCGGTGGTAAATCGATCACATTTCAGCTTCCGGCATTAATGGCAGGTGTAAACGAGAAAGGTTTAACGGTTGTTATATCACCTCTTCAATCTCTAATGAAGGATCAAACCGACAATTTGGAAAAACAACACAATATTACCGAAGCTGTTACAATAAACAGTTCTCTTAACCCGATTGAACGAGCCAAGGCTTTTGAAAGAATTGAGGATGGTTCGGCAACTCTTTTATATATTTCGCCGGAGTCGCTACGCTCCAAATCAATCGAAAATTTACTGCTAAAAAGAAATGTCGTCAGATTTGTAATTGATGAAGCTCACTGCTTCTCGGCATGGGGGCAAGATTTCAGAACAGATTATCTTTACATAGGCGATTTTATTAAAAGTTTAATAGAAAAGAAAAATATGCCTCAAAGTATTCCTGTCTCTTGTTTTACGGCAACAGCAAAACAAAAAGTAATTGCAGATATAAAAGATTATTTTAAATCCAAGTTATCTCTTGAACTTGATGTTTTCAAATCAAATACTGCCCGCTCGAATTTGCAATATCATATTTTACATGAGGAAAATGACGCTGCAAAATATTTAGAATTACGTCGGCTTATAATTGATAATAAATGCCCGACAATTGTATATGTGTCCCGTACAAAGATGACAGAGCGGCTTGCGGATAAATTGACAAAAGACAATTCTCCGGCAAAACCTTATCACGGACAGATGGACAAACAAGATCGTATATTAAATCAAGATTTATTCATGCGCGGCGAAGTGAATATTATTATAGCGACAACGGCTTTTGGAATGGGCGTTGATAAAAAAGATGTTGGAATGGTTATTCATTATAATATATCTGACTCGCTTGAAAATTATGTACAGGAAGCAGGGCGAGCGGGACGCGATGAAAATATTAATGCAAACTGCTATGTCTTTTATAATGATGAAGATTTAAATAAACATTTTACCATGTTGAATCAAACCAAAATTTCTCAGAAGGAAATCCAACAAGTATGGAGAGCATTAAAAGATTTAACTAAATCAAAAGAATTAGTCACGCAATCAGCTCTTGAAATAGCAAGGAAGGCAGGATGGGATGATTCTATAAACGATATGGAAACTCGAATTAAAACCGCCATTAATGCATTAGAACAATCAGGTTTTATTATACGCGGACAAAATATGCCGCGAGTCTTCGCTAACAGTATTCTTGTAAAAAATATGGCTGAGGCGCGAGAAAAGATAGATAAATCCTCACGTTTTGATGATACTTCACGTCAGCAAGCTATTCGTATTATAAATAGCCTTATCTCCGCAAAAAGTAAGGCTCGAGGCAAAAACGATGAAGGCGAAGATCGTGTTGATTATATTTCCGACAGGCTTGGTATCACTAAAGAAGATGTTATAAGAGTTATAGGTCTTCTTCGTGAAGAAAGAATTTTATCTGATGCAAAAGACCTTATCGCCTATATCAGAAAAAAAGAAAAAGCAAACCGTTCAGATAAAATTCTCACAACTCATATAAATATTGAAAGATTTTTATTTGAATATCTTGATGATTCTGAAGAAACATATAATATAAAAGAAATGAATACAACTCTACATGATCAATTTCCTGAAACATCTATGCTTCAATTAAATACAATATTGAATTATTATAAAATTAAACATTTAATCAAAAGAACTCAAGAAATAAATAAAAATTATATTACGCTTAAACCATACTTTACTTTAATTAAAATACAAGAAAAATGCGAAAAACGATTCAGAATAGCAAAAGAAATTATTGAATATTTATACTCAAAAGCTACTGATGAACATATCTCTGCGGATAGTGAAGAAATAAAAATAGAATTTTCTGTACTGGAATTAAAAAACAAGTACGATAATAATCTGCTTAATGAAAAAGCCGGAACAGACGAGATAGAAGAAGCCTTATTTTATCTTATCAAAATAGGTTCAATGAAGATTGAAGGTGGGTTTCTAGTTTTATATAACGGAATGCAAATAGAACGACTGGAAAAGGATTATAAGGCACAGTATAAAAAAGAAGATTACTCTGTACTTGAAGAATATTATCAAAATAAACGTCATCAAATCCATATTGTTGGCGAATATGCAAAACGCATGATTAATGACTACAGCGAAGCAATGGCCTTTGTAAATGATTATTTTATTTTGGAATATAACGAGTTTCTACAAAAATATTTTAAAGGCAGAAGAAATGAAATAAATGAAAATATTACTCCAGAAAAATTTAAACAATTATTCGGCGAACTGTCTCCTGCTCAATTAAATATTATTAAGGACCAGGAATCCAATTGCATTGTTGTTGCGGCAGGTCCCGGCAGCGGTAAAACAAAACTGCTTACCCATAAACTTGCATCGCTTTACATGATGGAAGATGTCAAACATGAGCAAATGTTGATGCTTACATTTTCACGAGCCGCAGCTACAGAATTTAAAAAACGTTTAATAACGCTTATCGGAAACGCCGCAAATTTTATACAAATCACAACTTTCCACTCATATTGTTTTGATCTCCTCGGCAAAGTCGGCGATTTAGAGAAATCAGATAAAATTATAGAACAAACCGTTGAAAAAATAACCGCTGAAGAAGTTGAATTGATAAAACTCACAAAAACTATCCTTGTTATAGATGAAGCGCAGGATATGAGTAAAGCAGAATATTCCCTGGTTAAAAAACTTATGGAAATTAATGGAAATATACGCGTGATTGCCGTAGGTGACGACGATCAAAACATTTATGCATTCAGAGGTTCAAGTTCCGAATATTTAAAATCTCTTTCAAGCGAACCTGATGCAAAAAAATATGAACTTATTGAAAATTATCGTTCTAATGCAAATATTATCGAATTTGCAAATAAATTCGCAGAAAATATATCACAAAGATTTAAAACTGTTCCTATTATGCCAATGAAAAAAGAAAATGGGATTATTAATATCTCCAAATTAACATCCAACAACATAGAAACTCCTGTTGTAAACGCCGTTTTAAGTATTGACTTAAAAGGGTCAACTTGTATTATTACAAGAACAAATGAAGAGGCACTCAATATAGCTGGTTTATTACTAAAAAATGGTGTTTCTGCAAGACAAATCCAAACAAATAATGATTTCAATTTATACAATCTTGTTGAACTGCGAGATTTTATAAATGATATTAATTTACACTTTGAAAGCTGTACAATAACCGATGATATTTGGCAGAATGCCAAGAAAAATCTTATTATTAAATATGAAGATAGCAGTAATTTAATAGATGTTATTAAACTTATAAATGATTTTGAAGAAACAAATAATAAAACGAAATACAAAAGTGATTTTAAACAGTTTATTTATGAGTCCAAACTTGAAGATTTTTTATCAACATCTGGAAATACTATACTTGTTTCAACAATTCATCAAACCAAAGGCAGAGAATTTGATAATGTCTTTTTAGCATTAAGCGATTTTAAAAATATAAACGATGAAAAGAAACGAGAAATTTATGTTGCAATTACAAGGGCAAAAGAAAATCTACATGTTTTATATAACGGTAATTATTTAGATAATATTCGCGTTGAAAATATGAAAATAATGGCTGATAATAATTTTTATCCTGAGTCAACGCAGATAAGTATGCATTTATCACATAAGGATGTATTTCTGGATTATTTCGCCTCTGTTCAATATGATGTTGATTCCATCATTAGCGGTTGTGAGCTTGAAATTAATGACAAAAGTTGTTTTTATAACAAAAAGCAAGTTTTAAAGTTTTCATCAAAATTTTGCGAAAAAATCGAATACCAAAAGAAGAAAGGGTATTCTCTAACAAGAGTATTTGTTAAACATATTGTTTTTTGGAAAGGCAAAGATATGGAAAAAGAAATTAAAATTATACTGCCTGATGTTGAATTTTGTAAGAATTAAGAATAAATTGCTTTATTCTAGAACCCATAACCCAAACCATATTAAATACTTTGAGTGCGAGCAAGTTGTCTCCGAAAATTAGGCGATTGTTGAATATATTATTTGTACGGTGTTTTGCATGGTAGCTTTTTGTCGATTCTTCTAGGAGTATGCGCGGTTCAAGGCGTGGTCGGTTCTCTTTGCCTATCCATGTTAGTTCAAGGCGTTGGGGGTTAGGGCGGGCATAAATCATTCAGAATAAAACCTATTTATTAATGTAACTTTATTATCTATTATTTCTAAGAAAGGTTTTGCAAAATTCTGATAATTAATAAAAATATGTCCCCCTGTTGTCTTTTTCTGATATACAAAATCAGTTTTAGTAGAAAAATTATTATCTCCTTCACAATATTCTTCACTACTGTATCTTGAATCTACCTGTCGATTTGAATCAGCAGTTGTAACTTTCTCAGATATTATATTCAAACAGCGTGTTTTATTATTTTTAATTTTATTAAACATCTCCACAGAAAAGGAGGAGCGAAGACCATGATGAGGCGCAATTAATATATCCACTCCTTCACCTAATATATTTCTAAAAGAAGTGTTATTATTAATTAAATATTCCATCCCAAGTTTTTGAATATCACCAGGTAAAAATATCTTTGTTCCATTTATTCTTATGTAAACAACAATACTTATATTATTACAATAACTTTCATTTGATAAATCATTGTTTTTTTCAACTTTTTTAGGTGGAATATAATAGATAATTTGATTCTTAGTATCTGTTGAACATAAAGGGGGGGTTCTCCCTATTAACATATTTTTTAATTTTATTGTATCATCATTATTATCTACTAAATCCCAATTAATTTTTTCATCTTCTGGCATTCCAATGTTATCATTTGGACATGTTAATAATTGTGGAGAAAAGCTATCATTAAAATCACTAATTGCTGACATATGATCATTATGAGGATGGCTTATTATTAGTTGATCCAAAGAATATTTGTTATTAGTTAAAATTGAATTTCTTTTCTTGTATAATGGAATTAAAAAATCTGTAATAGGGTTAAAATCTTCTGATTTACCAATGTCAATTAATAATTTTTTACCGTCAAATTCAATATAAGTTGAAAGCGCCCCTCCAACATTAAAAATAACTTGTTTCATAATATTCCTCCCTCATAAATATAATAATACTAAACATTAATCTTTATCAACAAAGCTAACCTTTTTTTTAATAAAAAGTGATTGCTTCCTATAGGAAAATAAAAATAATCCCAACTAATATATAATACCATAAAGAACTTAGTTTTACAATCAAAAATCCCTAAAACTCCCTGATCAACACCATACATTCACACCTCAACCCAAGCCTCATACCAAAACTACAAGCTACTTTAGTTGCGGTTCTCTGTGCTCTCTGTGGTTAAAATCTTCTTCCTAATCGGTCTAATCTGCGTAAAACGCGAACAATTTCTCTCTTGACACCCCATAGGTTACACGTTATAATTAAATATGATACGGTCTTTTAAGCATAAAGGGTTGGAGCAGTTTTTTATAACAGGCACAAAAAAGGGTATACAGCCGGATCATGCTAATAAAATAGCCCGTATTTTAGACCGCCTGGATGCCAGTTTTTCGCCTGTAGATATGAATCTTCCAGGGTTTAAATTGCATGAACTTAAAGGGAATGAAGCAGAAACATGGGCAGTAACAGTTAATGGAAACTGGCGCATTACTTTTAAGTTTATCGAACAAGATGCGTACATTGTAGATTACAGAGACTATCATTGAGGAGGCAATTATATGCAAAAGACAAGAAAACCAACACACCCGGGAAATGTTTTTTTACACGATGTTCTTATTCCTCTTGGGTTAACAGTTACCGATGCTGCCCGAATGATGGGAATAACACGAAAGACTCTTTCAGAACTGGTAAATGAAAAGTCAACTTGTACTGTTCAAATGGCTCTTAGGATAGCTGCGGTAACAAATACAAACGCAGAGAGTTGGATCGCCATGCAGGTAAAACTAGATTTATGGAAGGCACGTCAGAAAAAACTCATTCAATTAAAAGAATTCCCAAAAGCAGCGGTTTTAGACAAACAACCCTATTAACCCTCACACCGAATGCAACATCGCTTCTCGTAAAATGGAGTTCATTCGTGTCTGATAACCCTTCCCTGCGCTTTGTAGCCATTCAATAACATCGGCATCAAGCCGGACATTAACTGTTTTTTTAATCGGTTTGTAGTTTGCCATATTCCTTAAATGAGACGGTTTAAATTCTTTCATTTGCTCTTCTGTCAAAACAAGGCAATCTGAAAAATCAGTGTTTTTAAACGCTTTAATTTTTGCTGCTATTCGCGCTTTTTTTGTAGTGGTCATAACTACTCCTGTCTATACTAAATTGTATAGACATTTATTTAGAAATGTCAATAGAATTCTCCAATATTATTCTTTATTATTATTAGAATTTGATATATAATTACTTTATTAAGGAGTA
>Ga0209755_10002264_pt1 | contig 26830 bp, 29 predicted proteins | sample TergutCo191P1_FD_187301 | JGI IMG/M metagenome (GOLD analysis project Ga0209755, IMG submission 187301) | Cornitermes sp. P1 segment gut microbial communities from Petit-Saut dam, French Guiana - Co191P1 (SPAdes) (version 2) | ecosystem: Host-associated > Arthropoda: Insects > Digestive system...
AAACGGCGGGGACGCGAAAGAAAGAACGCCCGCCCGGAACCAGTTATAAGTTGGTGGATGCGTTCGGTTTTGTCAACATAGCAGAAACCATCCTCACGGATACTGGCAAAGTCCTGAATGCCTACCGGCAGAAGCCTTTTCATACGCCCATTCTAATCCGAGGCAAAGACGCGGTCAATTGCCTTTCGGGCGTTACGGACATTTCCACGGGCAGCAATGCACCATTGATGCGGAGGGGAAAAACGGTAAGGTTTATGATTGGATTTGGGCTACATGGACATCAAGAAAGCGGATGGGAAGGGATGCAGAATTGAAAAAACTTATGCTACGTTTTTTTGGTGGTGATGCAGAGAGTATGATGGGGGAAGAAACAGCGAGGGGAAAAACGATACCATGAAAGAATGAAAAGAACCATGAGACCGACTTGCCCCCCACGGAAATCAATTTTCACATCTGGCATCATGATAGAAAGTGGGGTAATGGATAAAAACAGCAATATAGCCAATCACTTTGCGGAGATGGAAGGTCCTGAAAACGCTGGCTTCCACCAAGTACTGGATAAGACCGAAGCTCGACCACTACGATTGCCTTGAAGTGGACGAGTTCTGGACGTATGTCGGGTCGATTGACAATATCGGATATATTCTATACTATGGACATACATCTTTGGTGAAAGGCGAGGCATTGTGCGGCATCTTGAGGTTATCTTTTATGATAAAGCCGATGGAACAAAACCCGCAAAAGATTTTATTTCTGGATTGGCCCCTAAGATGAGGGCCAAAATGCTTAGGGTTGTCGATTTTCTGGAAGCCAACGGTTCGGAGTTGCGGGAGCCTTATTCAAAACCTTTGGATGACGGTATTTTCGAACTTCGTGCACAAGTGGGCTCGGATACATCCCGAGTATTGTACTTCTTTGTTGTGGGAGGAAAAGCCATTCTGACCCATGGCTTCATCAAAAAGACACAGAAGACCCCGCCAGCCGAAATTGAAAAGGCAAAGGGCTACCGCACCGAATACTTAAGCAAAAGGAAGGGCCAGTGATGAGCGAATGGAAGGAGTTTCTTGACGAACAATTGAAGGATCCCCAGATCCGCGCGGAATGGGATGCACTGGAGCCAGAGTTCGCCATTGTCCAAGCCATTATAGACGCCCGCAAAAACGCAGGGTTAACCCAGAAGCAACTTTCCGAGCGCACTGGTATAGCCCAAAGCGATATTAGCAAGCTGGAAAGTGGCGACGGCAACCCATCCCTGAACACCTTGAAACGGCTTGCCCTCGCAATGGACATGACCCTTAAAGTTGAATTTTTGCGGCGATCTCATGTAAATTAGCCCGCTGTTTTTTGCTTTTTTCCTGGCGTTTCTTTAGCTACGGCAACATTAAGGTACTTGCGTCAAAGGCGTGGCCGGGATAAGCCGTCCTTGGATAAACAGGTCAAACTTTTCATTCAGGGTCATTATACTCCCCTGTAGCCTGGCAATCTCAACCTTAACGCCGTTTATCTCGGTTTTTAGACCACTTATCTCAGTGTTTACCTCGGCTTTTAGGCCGCTTACCTCGGCTTTCAGGCTGCTTATCTCGGCGTTTACCTCGGTTTTCAGGTTGTTTATCTCGGCGTTTACCTCGATTTTTAGGCTACTCATTTCAGTGATTATCCGCTCGTGCTTTTTATCATGGCCAGAAGCCTTAAATTCAAGGTCGCGCACACGCTTCTGGGTGACGAACCATACCCCACCTACGGTTATGAAAAACGTGGCAAGGGAAATAAGTAGTGTAATGGGTATTGCTATCGTCTGCATTTTCTAGATATACCAGAAACCCCGCAGAACATCAAGTATTCACGGCAAAAATCGATTTCCCTAACCCAATGTTCCCCTCGAACCGCATTCCGTTAATATACGTATAGAGGATCATATGACAACCATGCGGCGGCGGCGAAACCAGCTTTCGAGATGAGTAACGATGTCAGACGAGGCATTAGAGATGGGGCGTATGGAACTGAGCCGTGACGCTTATCGTGCAAAAATCGCAAAGGAAATGGGGCTTGATGAAATACAGCAGATAGATTTTGAAATAGAGCGGATGGAGAGCACGATGCATCGGGCTATACAAGTGGCAGAACTTGCCGAGCGTGAAAAACAGTTTTTCGAGCGTAAAAGACAGCGTACCGGGAGGCCAAGCAGAAACGCAATGAACTGATAGCACTTATAGAAAATGGCTCTTTGGTGGAAGACTCAAGACGGGAATTACTGGTCTAAGTGAAAGGATACGATGGGAGATAGGCAGGTTTTTGAAGTAGCTGTGTATAGTTAATTTGTCATGTTGTGGGCAAACAAGAATATACTAATACCCGAAAGTATAACCGACAACACTGGTGCAATTTCACGAGCCCAAAAGAATACGCTGTTTGTCCTAGCAGTGATGACTGTTTCTGGACCTATCGGTTCGTTTGGATCTAGTCGCCTTCCGTTTACATCGGTTATGATAACCCTACCACAGGCATTACGTGACGGGTTAAACCCCCCAGCTAGAGCAACATAATATTCCCAGCCGCGATCGGGAATAAAAGGAAAACGCCCTGGACGCGCAACCCCCCCTGCTACCGTAACAAAGAATTGTCTGAATGGAATGATAAGCGTATCGTTATGCTGAACCAGAACCTCGCTGCGATAGGAAGCGTCAAAAAGTGCATTATTCAGGTTTATCGGTATTTCTTCACCACACTGCCGTATGATACGCGCATTTTCGGTATCCGACATCGATGAAAACCACCCCCTGTTCCGCTGAGCTATGGAAGCATAGGTTTCACCAGCGTGGAATTGCACCGTTATTCGGTTTGTAGCATAAAGCCGCTCGTGAGCAAAAAACCTAGGTGTATTATAAATATCGACAGCCCCTTCCACAAACAGGACAGGCCTTAAATCCCTCATTGCAGGAACAGTTACTACATCATAGTCTTCCAGAGCAAAACCATTTTCCAAATCATCCTGTGTCAAAAATATCCTATTCCCAGCAGCATCCTCGCTGTTTAAGTGCCGAACAAGCTCTATCCTCGTTCGATCCGCAAGCGGTGCAAATCCACCTCCATACGATTCTATCAGATCCCTAATATCCTCCCCATACAATAACTGGTAAGTACCAGGACGTTCCACCGCACCTTGAATAGTAACAACTCGACTAACCCGGTTAAACGTAATCACGTCTCCAGGCCGAAGGTAAGGGTTTTGGGTTTGATCCCCAAAGCGCCAAAATTGGAAAAGGTCAAATACCTGCGTCTCCCCATTGACAGATCTGACTGTAACATCTCGAGTGGACGATAACCTAGTTAAATTGCCGTCAATCAGCGAAGACAGCCTGGTTAAAGCCCAGGCAGAATGTTCCCCTGTTCTATTTACTTGGCCATCGACAAAAACCCTGAAAATCGCTGGTTGTGCTAATGTCAACTGTGGCCCGCTCAATGGGATGTTATTCGCAACGATGGCCTCGACTCGATTTCTTACCTGTGCAAAGGTCTGCCCTGCTCCATTCACAATCCCCAAATTCGCAACTCGGATACGATAAGCGGTATCCACCACTATCGTATGCGAAACAAGTTCACCGCCAAGTAAAAAGGTCAGGGTGTAAACATCCCCTGGTGTTACCCTGAAATTAGGGTCGGAACGAGCCAGCATTAGTACATCCGCACCGCTGGCTATCCCGACCCCTTCCTGGGCAAACCCAAAGAATCCAGAACCCATCCCAAAAATAAAAAACCCAAAGATAAATATACGTTTACGCATCATGCTCTCCTTAATTTTGCCATCGCCACAGGATCGTTTCTGATATGGGAAAGAGCCTCTAAAGCAAAAGCCAAAAGCACCGAAAAAATGCCCGCAACAAAGGTAACGATAATACATATTCTGGCTCGGCTTGGTCCAACTCTTGTAGACGGCACCTCTGCCAACTCCAGAATTTGAAGCATCGGAATTTCTGCCGCTATATTTGCTCTTATCACTTCATTTTGTATCCTAAGCTGAGTATAAACCTGCCGCATTGCTTCCGATTCCATGGTTGCCCTGCTAATATCAGCCATAATAGCTGGGAGGTTTCCACCAACCAAAGGAATAATGGCAACAGATTGTTCGAGCCTGCGCCTTTCTTCGTCAAGCAGAAGAATGTTTTGGAAAACCTCGGCAAGGTGCAATTCCAGTCTTTCTTGTTCGGCTCTGCTTCTGTCAACACCAAGTTCGGTAAAACGGTTTTCCAGTTGGATAACAGTGAGATTTGCAACATCCCGTGCAAAAACAGGGTCTGTATGGGTAAAACTAATGCTTAAAACACCACTATCTTCATTATGCCTTGGGCCTAATCCACCTCTGAGCATTCCACGGGTTAACGTTGCGTGTAACCCGTTATAGTCATACCGCCTAATCAGAGTCAAATCATCTATCACCGAATCAAGCAATGTATTACTTCTAAGCAAAAACAAGGCTAGACCAGCGTAAGTTGGACCCCTTCTAGTCCCCCCATACCCCAACAAAGTTTCACGATCCCCAGCCGGTGCTCTGCCCTCGGTGATAAGCATATAAGCTCTGGAAGTATATAGGTTTGGAAGAGGAGACACTTCAGGTGGCAACCTAGCCGAAATAATCGAAAAAACTACAACACCAACCATGGCAAAAAAGGTGATGGCAATTATCATCACTTTTCGACGCCAAATTACGGCAAAGAGATCCCAAAAACTTATCCCTTCGTCTTTTTTAACCTCATCCACTCCCAAGTTCATGTTTTCCACAATATACCTCCACAATTTAAACAATACTCAAATTCTTTTGTTACAAACACATTAATCAAATCGAATCCCCATCTTTCAACAGAAGTAAAAAAATTGCTCGGACGCAAAAACTATAAAGCCTCAGCAGCAAAAGTAAAAGAAACACATTATAGCTTACAGCGATGACAAGTCACGAAAATACCGTATCGGCCTTGCAGAATAAGCAAGGCAGTATTTATCATATGCATTGCTCATAGATCTCCGCCATTTTAGCAACGGCAATATCAAGTGAATATTTTTCTCTGGCTATCAAATTATTTTCGGTGATTAAATTCTTTAGTTTTTTATTATCATATAATTCTAATATCGAATCTATCATTTTACTAGGCTCATCTAAATCGAATAATAATCCATTTTGCCTGTCAGTAATCACATCAACATGTCCACGTATCTTTGAACAGACAACAGGAAGTCCAGAGGCAAGATATTCTACTAGACCTATTGGAAGCCCCTCTTGTTCACTTGTAGAAACTCCAATATCAGCTATATTACATAGCTTTTCTACATCATAACGATAGCCTAAAAATTGAACTGTATTTGTCAATCCCATGGCTCTTACTTGGTTCTTATATTTATCAAGCAAAGGACCAGTTCCCACAAAAAACACTTTCAAATGCCTTATTTTTTCATTCAAGATATTTATATGTTCAATAAATAATTTATGGTTTTTTCGCGGTATAAATTCCGCAACGTATAAAATAACAAAATTTATACCATTAATACCAAAATCCTTTCTTAATAATCCTTTATCTTTTTCATCACATAATTTGAACCTATCCAAAGAAACTCCAACACCATCTATCTTGTATATATTTTTACAAGAAAAAAAATGTTTTTTTGCTAGATTATGATCTTCATTATTTATAGTAACAAGTATATCCGTATATTTCATAAAATATTTTTCAACTGAGTAATATATCAACCAGTTAATCAATGGAGAACCTTTATAAAAATGAAATCCATGAGCTGTATATATCACTTTTGCCTTTGTTTTGCTTTTCTTAGCTGCCAATCGTGCCAAAACACCTCCCATTGGGGAATGACAATGAATGATATCATAGTCATTCTGTAATATTTCTTTCAATTTCATATATGCAATTATATTTTTTAAACTATATGGGCTACGTTTTATCGGAATAGTATATTGATTATCACAATTCGGTATTTCCATCTCCCCAGCAGAAACATAATCTACCTGCCAGCCATACTGTTTAAACCATCGCATATATGGTAAGTTAAATCGGGAAAAAATAGCTGTATTAGAAATAAAAAGTATTTTATTTTGCATTTTGCACCAATTTTTTTAATATTTCAGAACCATTCTGTACTTCGTTATCACTAATAAACAAAGATCTTCGCCTTATTAATATGTCTTCTTTATGAAGGGTACAGAACACAATGTATACAAATGACTTTAAATATGTCTCTAACATCAATTTCCATTTTAATGGACTAGAAAATTTTGAAAAATATTTTCTTATAATTTTCCTCAGTCCTTTCATTGAAAGCAAATATTTTTTCAAGACAGAACTTCCAGCTACAACATCACGGACAAACATAAGAGGAATATCTAGGTTTGCAAATTTATATGTCATTATCGTTCTTGCCCATAACCCAATATCCTCCACTCTTATCTCTTCTTTGTCATATAGGTTACTTTTATACCAATTCAACTTTGCCATTACAGATACATGGATAAGACACCTATAAGTAAAAACGTCATTTAACGTATTAGGAAAAACAGTCGATGTTTTCAATAATCCACAGACATTGTTCTTACTATCTATTGAGTAAGCGTAAGTACCAACAACATCAATATGCTCATTAATTTCCAAATATTGAACCTGGCGTTCTATTCTCTCTGGATGCATTATATCGTCTGCATCCATTCTTGCAAAATATTTCCCATTTGCTAAAGCAATTTGTTGATTCAGGCGAAATGGCAAACCTCTATTTTCTCCATCTGTTATCAACTTGATACGACTGTCGGATAAATATTTTTTTGCGATTTCAACAGACCTATCCGTACTACCATCATCCATCAAAATCAATTCCCAATTATCATATGACTGACTTATCACCGATTTAATGGCATAATCAATATACTTATCTGCATTGTAAAACGGAAGCCCGACAGTAACCAATTCTGCATTTCGTTTACTTGTTGTCTTACACACATAGTCCTCCCAATCTAATGCCTACCATACACCAGTAAAACGTGAATAGCAATTACAAATAGCAAAGAAAATATTTTTCCAAATTTCTCTAGTGCACCAAATTTCCCCAATGCACCTACATTTTGTATAATTGGGAGCATAATAAATGGGATAAAAACCCAAGAAAAATAACCTATCCGATTTGAATAAGGCAATTGAAACATAAGAAAAAAAACTGCACTAGTAAACAAAAAAGTTGATAAATAAGTCTTATACTGAGGTATGGATTTAATAAAACATTTGCTATAAAAATACACCCCAACTACTGCAAAAAATAAGTTATACATAAAAAAATCTAAACGAAACCCTGTTCTAAAATAATAACGATCACCTGGTTCAACCCAAGGGCGTGGCTGCTCTAAAATCGCAACTCTATCCATTAGTAGAGACCACGAACCTAATACGGGAATGGATCTTAAAAATCCTGTAAAATTAAATGCCAATATAGATAATACGGCAGCAATCAAAAAACACAATAATGGGATGGTTATAGTCTTTAATTTTCTAGAAACCAAATATAGCACTATTGGAATGATCATAGAATAATGAAATAAAAATGATACAAAAAACAATAACCCAGCCCCAACAATTTTCATCTTTTCAGAATAATAAATCGACAATAAAAATAAAGATAATGCTATCCCTTGCCTAAGACCATTTATCCCCATGTTTACAAAAAAAATCATATGTACAAAAAAGAAAAAAAGTAGAAATTTATTCTCATATTTTATTTTATAAAAAAACAAACATATTGGTAACATAAATAGAAAAGCCATAGCATACAAAAAAAACCTTCCGTTATTCGAAATCAAGCGAAATAAATCAGCGAGTATATTAAATCCAATATCAGGGAAGGGTATTCCCTCCTGAAAAAATCTAATATAAAGCAAAGTATCCGTCCCTATTGGAAAAGCACGACTTCCGAATAGAACAAAAAACAAAAAAGAAAATAAACATATTAATTGATTATTAAACTTCTCCGTTTTAACAACTTGCGGGGATGTCGCAAAAGAAAAACCTGCAATAATTAATAAACCATATACAATATGGAAATTTATATCAAATGTTCTCATCTCTTTCTAAACCCATGAATTTTTTCTGTTCAAATATTTATGATAACAAAATTTCATAGTGTCAAACAAGCCATATTTCATTATTTTATTTATTACAAATAAAAATATAATACAAATCCTTGAAAAGACATTATCTCCAAAAATAGCATAGACTTGCTTGCGTAAACCGCTATACCAAAGCTCTTCTTCGGAAACCCAGCTCTCCGCATAATGATGAATACAATAAGTATTTTCAGTAATATTAACTATCCCTGTTCTGTAAGACATCGGGCAAAAATATTCAGTAGAGTAAACGGTAAATATACCTAACTCTTGATAAGAGTTATTTTGCTTCAAACCATATTTCAATAAAATATCTGTAAATATTATGGGAGATGGCTTAAGATTCAATTCACCATTTTCTCTTATAAAATTATATGACGCATAAAAGCTCATCAATTCTTTGGCTATAAAGCACTCTTTTTCCCCTGCAAATATTGAACCTGGGTTAATATACTTTTCATTTTCAAATCCGCAAAAACAAATATTCTGTAAAATATCATCATCAAATGGTCTTAATAATTCAACATCAGTATCCAAATATATACCACCATAGTAATAAACAACATAAGCACGTATATAATCGACAATAAACCCCCATTTCTTTACTTTCGCTACTTGTGCCGTAAAAGGCACAATGTTTATATCAAAATTATCTTCGTTCCAGAGTACTAATTCATAATCTGGACAATATTTTTCCCAACTAGCTATACATCTTTTAGCAAGTTCTGGCAAAGGATTACCACCAAACCAACAGTAATGGATTTTTTTAGGTATCATAATAAATCTACGCTCTTCCAAACAAATAAAACATAACAAGACCTCGCATTTTTAATGCTAAATTATATGTATAACAGTATACTTTTCCAAATAAAATCGAATAATAATATAAAGTCAAAACAATTCGTCTTTTTCGTTTCAACAAATGAAAACATCTTTTATAATAATACATATACAGAAATTGAATTTCATCTTTTGTTATTCTATTATAGGCCAATAAATACGAAATAATCCCATTGTTCAGAAAATGATATGATAGTATTGTATATACAGTACTATCATAATTTGTATAATATGCCTTCAAATATTTTTCAATCTGAGAAAAGGCATTTGCAATAGGATATTCAGTATAAGAACTATATTTCTTGTTTTCCAATTGAACAATTAAACCGTTCGCATTGTCTTTATTGTAGTTATATATGAATGTATCAACAAATTTTACCTGATTATACGTTAATTTTGAAAAAATCTGTACATTAACAATTGCATCTTCTAGAATATTATTTTCTGGAATAACATAGTCATTAAAAAGTATTTTTCTATACAGTTTTCCCCATAAGTATTTATGGTCGCAATATAGAAACCATTCCATTAAATTTTCATGATCTTTAACAGGTTTATATTGCACCTTTTGCACATTTCTAGGAAATACTATATAAAAATTTCCTATTATGATATCCGCATCCGTTTCTTTTTGTTTTTTCAAGAGTACTTCTAGGGCATTTGGTTCAATCCAATCATCACTATCAAGATGCATAACAAAATCTGAAGTTGCAACATCCAAGCCAGATTTACGAGCCATCGGTAAGCCTTCATTATGCTTCTTATGTATCACTCTAAATCTAGAATCTCTCTCTACATATTCATCGCATATTATTGGACAATTATCAGGAGAATTGTCATCAACAAGAATGCATTCATAATCTGGAAAAGTCTGCGATAAAACACTATCCAAACATTTTCTCAGATATTGTTCAATCTTATAAACTGGGACTATTATTGAAACTACAGGATTCATCTTAAAAATTTGGCTGTATCCAAATCACTTAACCATGTCTCAAAGAAACTTTTATTTTTTCCATAAGAATTATCAAAAAACAAATACGGTTTTTCCATTAAGCAACATAATATTGCTACATGCAACCTTGTTGTATATATTTTCTTATATTCACTTAAAAACTTTATGCCGATTTTTATCATATCATATCTAAAAAAATAATATGCATATATATCCGTCAATTTTGAAAATAAATTTGGCACTATACTTGTTGCCCACATAAAACGCCATAGAAAAAAACTACTTATTTTTCTTTTTTCCATTGATGGCCAATCACATATATCAATTTTAGTCTCAGATATAATTTCCAAATAATTAACCGTATCATTCAATTCTTTATCATTTCTTTTAAGAAAAAGTACTCTTTTTTTCGGTTTTGATTGAAATTTTTTCAAACCATTACTTGGTATGCAAAAGGCCATATCTGGAACTAAAATAATTTTATTATGAAAATTTTCCTTGAGTACCTCATATGATTTATTCTCTCTAGCACAAATAATTAATTTTTTATGTTTTGCAAACAATTCAACATCCATTTTCATTTTATCTGTGTCATCATAAAAAACGGTCTGCGGTAAGATAATAATTGGATTATTTGGAAAATCATTAATGATTTTTCTACGAAAATTTTGTTGCTCCTCCCATAAATCGCCAAAATTCCCCCCACCTTGTAAAAAAAATAATACTTCACAAGATAGGTTATCCCTTTTATTGATTATTTTCCAGATTCTTTTTTCAGAATAGGTAGAAGGAGAGGCTCTGTATAGACATTCCATTTCTATTCGTTTTAAAAAACATTCTGTTCCTTGCCAAATAAGCACATCCCCAATATTTGTGTAATATGGTAAACCTAAATATACACATTTTTTCACTTCACCATTTTTATTTATTATCGCAAAAAGCTGCTCGTTGATTATTTCTGATAATTGATTTACCTTTTTACTAAAATGCATTTTTCTGCCCTTTTAAAAGCTGGGTTTTTAATGATCTGACAGTTACCAACAATCCGAATTTACACAACAAATTACGCAAACATTGAAAAAACACTCGTTTTATCATACGACAATATTGATAAAAATATATTGTTGCTTTGATATATTTATTTTCTGGTAAGATAGATTCCAACAGAATTTTATTCCAGATGATAGAATACTTCTTATCATATTTTTTGTTGTTAGCAGAATCGATCCTATAAATATAGCGATACACAATATCTGGTACAATAATAATTGTTTTACATTTTTGTCCCAAACGTGTATTCATAATAAAATCTTCACCTTTTGTAATGCAAGTAGGAATATCAAAAATAAAATCATCAAACATATTTTTCCGTATTAAACGTGCACATATTCCTACATGCACCTTCATTGCAACAATATTTTTAGTATATTTTTTACTCCTTACTTCGGTATAAGTATATTTTTTTGGTATAGACACCTCTCCATTTATATAATCATATGAACCAACCACCATATCTATATCATTTCGTATGTACCCAAATAATGCGCTTATAGAATTCTGTGTCAATTCATCATCGGCATCAAGAAAAGAAATCCATTCCCCTTTTGCATATTCAACGCCTGTTTTTCTTGCAATTGTCACGCCTTCATTTATTTTATCTATCACTAAAATCCTAGAATCTTTGTTTGCATAGCCCTTCATTATTTCCAATGTATTATCTGTAGAGCCGTCATTAATCATAACTAATTCAATGTTTTGAAAGTTCTGAATTAGAACACTCTCTATGCACCTAGATATATATTTCTCCATATTAAAAGCTGGAATAATTATTGATATCTCTACTTTTGAAGTATATTTCATGCTCATCTAAAATAACACCATGTCCATTAAAACTTCATTGCCTCCTATTTATATTTATATTCTCAGGGACTTACCTGTTATCCTCATGCAAGCAATTTTCAAACACTCTTGCAAATTGTTTAAATATTAGATTATCTGAGTATTTTTCAATATATGTATTCCTTGAATATTCATTGAATTTATAATAAAATCTCTCTGGAAATTCATTTATTGCCCTAATAAATTCCTCTGCTGTTTCGCAACATGCTCCAACCTTTTCAAAATCTATATCATATCCTTCAAACGCTTCTCGTGTACCAATTATATTTTTTCCATGCATTAAGGCTTCACAGGTTTTTACTTTCATCCCTCCGCCTATAAAAATAGGAAATAACATGAAATCAGCATTTTGCATATATTCATCTAGGTTTTCGACATATCCACAAAACTCCATTTTTTCATGCTGAAACGAAATTGCTTTATGTATATTACCAATAATTTTGAGCCTTAAATTCACAAATGGTAATACGTTTTCTATGAACCATTCTATTCCATGAATATTTGGAAGAAAATAACTACCCAGAAAAAGAGCCGTTAATGGCGTATTTATTTTTTCCTGTGAAAACATTATATTCCTATTTAGAAAACTTATTGGAATTATTGCATCACTCTTTTTTCTATAAAATTTTTCCATTTTTCCAGAATCTCTATGTGTTAGTGTAATTAAAATATCGGAATATTTAACACTCCAAGCCTCATTGAAAAAAACTGCCCACTTGCTAATTTTCCTTCGAAATGGTTTGTTTTCATATGAATATCCAATTAAATCGTATTCGATATTATGGAAAAACGTTATTATCTTCGCCTTTGGATTTTTCACCTTAATTATCTTTATCAAAACACCCAGCAAAGACGTATCAACAAAAATAAAATTATAATTCAAAATATTTTTTATCATATTTTTAAATTTAGCAATACACAAAAATGCGAATATCAAATTAAATATTCTCATTACTTCATTATTCTTGGATTTCAACTCATGTATTTCAAAAAAATCTATAGTAGCATTAGGGGAAAAATACATAATTGCATTATAATTTCTAATAGAACATTGCACCCCACCATGCAATTTATCGGCGAAGTTTTTCCCCGAAACAAATGCTATTTTCATATTACTCATTGATTATTCGTAAAACTCGAAATTCGAAAGACACACCCTTGAATCTCTTTCATAAAAATCAAAAGAAACAATTTCACAGCACGCAAATCATACGCCATAACAAGTAGCCAAAATATTTTTTTACTGTAAAATTTTATTATCTGTTTATGTGCTTCATAATCTAAATTGTTTAATCCTGCAAAAACAACACCATAGGCATTTTGTAACGATACCTTTGCTTGTACGTTCAATTTTTTGGCCATAAAAAATTTATACCTATCATACAGAGCATCAAAAATATCAAATCGCTTGACTGAGAACGGTTGACCTGTAATACTGTCTTTCCTTTGCACATACATATATAAAAAATCATAAATGGACACAATTCTATCGCATATATCAAATACATGGTGGGCAATAAACTCATCCTCGTGGGCTCTACCAATTGGGAACCTTAAATTATCGAATATTTTTCTAACGTATATTTTGTTCCAAGCAATAACATAAAACCAATATTTTTTTTCAACAAGCTTATTGAAAGCATCTGATTTAGTTAATACCTCGTCTTTTATTATTGAAGATTTACTAACGATAGGTACATTGTCCTCATCGACACACATATACCCACACATAGCTAAATCCGCATTCTCACGTTTTGCAACCTCATACAGTTTTTCATACATGCCAGGCAATATCCAATCGTCCGAATCAACAAAACCTATCCATTCCCCTGTAGCAACATCAAGCCCAGCATTTCTCGCACTCGATAACCCACCGTTAGTTTTATGTATTACCTTAACACGACTATCCTTAATCGCATATTCATCGCAAATTTGTGGGCAATTATCATGCGAACCATCGTTCACTATTATTACTTCTAAATTAGTATATGTTTGTCGTAATACACTATCTAAACATTGGCGTAGATATTTCTCTACATTATATACTGGGATTATGACACTTAACAATTCTTGCACTATAAAACAACCCAAATATTACTTAATCGTTGCTCAATATTTCTTTTTATAAAACTACAATACATTTTTATACTCCCTTATCATCTAACTGGTATAGAGGATTAAAAATTTGACCATAATACATACCTTTCAGTATCATCTTGTAAGGCATTTTCTATTTTAGTCTCACTTACTTTGGCGATGTTACAGAACATAAAATTGGATTGTATAATTTCATCATTAAGCTCTATTGGCTCGGTTATTGTTTTCTTATGGTAGTGAAGATACAGTCGTACCTTTCCATTTGGTTTAAGAACCCTTTCTATTTCTTTTGCCGTCTGCATGAAATTATCTACATGATCAAGGGCATTTATGGAAATAATAGCATCAAAAAAATCATTCTGGCAAGGAATTGATTCACTCCGTCCACATATAAATCGTGCCGAGGAGTAATGAAAAGGAAACTGAGCTTGCATATAATCAGGAAAAAGAGGATCCAAGCAGTATACTTCAGCACCAGTAAATACAGTCGCACTCGGCATTGGGCCAGAACCTACGTCAAGCACTTTCATTCCTTTAAATACATCTCTTGTCAATGCTAAGTTCTGTAGATACTTTTTTTGCTGGTGACAGACTAACCAAGTTAATATTGCGTTGTGTTCTAAAATACCTACATCTATCTTTTCATATTCATGAGGACTTGGCGTTTCATAGTGTTCTCCTATTTCTCGAAGGTACCATTTGACATAATTACGTATTTCCTTACGCCAGAAAGTTATCTCCGCATAATCTTTGTTTATAAAGTATGATGCGATTTTTCTTATAAATGCTTTAATCTTCATAATAACTCCGTATTTTTCAAGTACAAAAAAATTGCTATTTTTTTATACATAGAGCCTCTTGCAAAACTATCAACAAAACAGGAATTGCAGAAACTTGATAGCCGCTAAGGAAAAAGCGGAAGCCATAAGTACAAACGAAAGTTTTGTGTACCCCTTAACGCAAAGCGATTTAGGCAGCAAGTTATCTAATGAGATGGGAATACGATTGTTGAATGATCGTTCTGATTTTATACCGTAGAAGAATCGTTTTCAACTTTGCCTAGATTTTAATAACTGTGAAGTTACACATCCCATTATATTAAACATTTTCCTATATATTCTCAATATATATATCAATAATTTTGTATTACCTAAATTGGTAATAATATTATAATATATGGTTTTACGAAAATCACGATACTCAATAATTATATTTGCCAATTCTTGAAAAACATTCTTAAGAATAGTTGTATTCTCGATAGATTTCTCTATTGAATCCTGTGATCCAATGCCGTGAATATCAAAAAAAGCAATCTTTGTTTCCATGTGATAAAAAATACTTTTATATTTCCAAAATTCATTTAAAAAAAATTCCCAATCAGATGCCAGTTTTAATTTCTCATTATAAAGCCCATGCTGAAGAAATAGTGAACGCCTTATTAAGGTATTTTGATGATTTATTGGTTGATTTATTAAATATTCTAATGTTAAATTATTCGGATATCGTATAATTGTATTATTGCAATTAGTTCTATCACTATAAAAAATATCAGATAGATTCCCGCTTATTTCCTTAAAAACATTATTTATGGTCTCGGGAGAAATAAGCCAATCCCCACTGTTTAAGAAAAGACAGTATTCCCCTTGTGCTTTGCGTATACCCTTATTCATCGCATTATAAATACCCGTATCATGTTCAGAAATCCAAGAAATTATTTTATCTGCATATTTTTTTATTACTTCCACACTCTCATCGTCAGATGCACCATCAATTATTATGTACTCAAAATCAGTATATGTTTGGCAGATAACACTTTGAATAGTTTTTTCAAGCCCAACGGCATTATTCTTATTGATGGTAATTATTGATAAAGTCTTCATACACAAGCTTTATTCCTTCTGATAAATCGATTTTAGGAGAAAAACCCAAAGCAGCAACTCTGGAAATATCAAGAAGCTTCTGAGGTGTACCATTAGGCCTTGAAGTATCCCATTCAATCGTGCAGATCCTATCTGGTACATCTTTATATACAATTTCTCGAATGTTTTCCGCCAGTTCCTTAATTGTTACATCTTTACTACAGCCAACATTAACGAATTCCCCAGCAGGGTTCGATAAATCAAACGCATTATTGTTTTGCATTAACATAACAAGCGCCTCAGCAAGATCGTAACTATACAAAAACTCACGACGAGGAGAGCCGTCTCCCCAAAGAACTACCCGATCAACACCAGAAATTTTAGCTTCATGAAATTTGTGAATCAGAGCCGGCAATACATGGGAACTCGAAAGGTCATAATTATCTCTAGGACCGTACAAATTTGTTGGCATTGCAGAAAAAAAATTCGTTCCGTATTGTTTATTATAAAATGTACAAAGCTTAATAACACTTATCTTTGCAAGAGCGTAGGCCTCATTCGTTGGTTCAAGTAAACCCGATAAAAGATATTCCTCTCTTATGGGCTGGGGCGCAAGTTTTGGATAAATACAAGAGGAACCAAGATTGATAAGTTTTTTAACCACGTTTTTATATGCGGCATTAATTACGTTAAAACCAATCATTGTATTGATATATATAAAATCAGCAGAATAAGTTGAATTAGCACCAATCCCACCAACCTTTGCGGCAGCCAGAAAAACATACTCGGGCTTGGTTTCGGAAAAGAAACGATCAACTGTGGCTTGATTAACCAAGTCCAATTCTTCGTGGTTTCTAGTTATTATATTGTCATAGCCTTCTGATTCGAGCTTTCTTAAAATCGCACTCCCAACAAGCCCATTATGACCTGCCACATATATCTTATCATGTTTATTCATAATAATTATTGACCTCATATCCACCATTTTTAAGATGTTGTTCTTTTTCAGCCAATTTGACATCGTTTGCAACCATCATTTTAATCAATTCTGGAAGCTGTACTTTTGGTTTCCAGCCGAGGCAAGAAAAAGCTTTCGATGAATCGCCGATTAAAATATCCACTTCCGTAGGACGGAAATAACGAGGGTCTATTTCAACAAGAACCTTATCTGTATCTCGGTCAATTCCCTTCTCATCAATACTATTGCCTTCCCAATTTATGTTTATTCCCACCTCAAAAAAGGCCATCGTAATAAATTCCCGAACAGTAGTGGTAATCCCTGTGGCCATAACATAATCATCTGGTTCTTTCTGTTGGAGCATCAGCCACATCAGTTCAACATAATCGCCAGCATAACCCCAATCACGTCTTGCATCGATGTTACCCATATAGAGTTTATCTTGAAGCCCCATTTTTATGCGAGCAACAGCACGGGTAATTTTGCGGGTAACAAAAGTTTCCCCACGAATGGGACTTTCATGGTTAAAAAGTATGCCATTACAAGCGTACATCCCATAGGACTCGCGGTAATTGACCACGATCCAATAAGCATATAGTTTCGCCGCCGCATAAGGGCTCCGAGGATAAAAAGGTGTGGTCTCTTTCTGTGGTATTTCCTGCACCTTGCCAAACAATTCACTTGTCGAAGCTTGATAAAACTTAACATTTTTCTCCATGCCCAAAATCCGAATTGCTTCTAAAAATCGCAGAGTACCTATTCCATCAACATCGGCGGTATACTCAGGAACTTCAAATGAAACCTGAACATGACTTTGCGCACCAAGATTGTATATTTCATCGGGCTGGACTTCCTGAATAATACGCACAAGATTGGAAGTATCCGTAAGATCGCCATAATGAAGAACGAACTTCTTATCCTCTAACTGGGGAGACTGATACAAATGATCAATACGATCAGTGTTAAAGCTGGATGCCCGCCGCTTGATACCATGCACGGCATAACCCTTCTTAAGAAGAAATTCTGACAAATAGGCACCGTCTTGTCCTGTAACGCCTGATATGAGTGCTGTCTTCATGGTTTTCCCACTTCGATATATTGTGCTTAATTTACTAACGAAGAATAAATATTTTGCAAAATTGGTAAAGGGTTATTAGAATTTAATTTTGTTGCTATCACTTTTAGTTTTTCTTTTGTTTTATTCCTAAAATCTTTATCTGTCCATATTTCCTTCATTTTAAGAGCTATACTTTCTACACAAAAAGGATCGAATAAGCATTCGTTATTATCTATGGTCTCTGGAAGAGAAGTAACATTGGAACAAATAACAGGAACATTCAACAAAATACTTTCATATAACGGAAAACTTCCAGCCTCATATAAACTAGGAATAACCACTGCTCTACATGTTTTATATAATGAGTACAAAACTTGCTCAGAAACGATACCTGTAAAAGTAATTTGATCTCCCATATTCAATTTTATTATCAAATTATCTATTTCTTCAAAATTATTTTTATGACCCGTACAAATGATTTTTACATTTATGTTGAACTTATCCCGCAACAATACCATTGCCCTTATCAAATTTAAATGATTTTTATGTTTCCAAGTATTAGCAGGGTATAATAAAAAGGTATCTTTATCTGCAATATCACTTGTATCAATTACTTTAACTTCAGAAAAACGATTTATCCATAAATCATTCATCCTGATTAATAGGACATCAATATCATCCTTTAAAACTTGAAAATACTTAATCAAATCATTTTTTATGTGTTCATAACTTACAATTACCTTGTCCGCTCGGGATAAATAGTCTAAATAAGAAACCGCTCTATTAGCCCTTGCCTGCGGACTAAAAAATTCAGGAAAATGTAATTCTTGAACATCATGCAATGTCGTGATAAGCCTTGCTTTTCTGGTTTTTGGGATATACTGAAATGGGCAATGTATCACATCAATAGCAAACTGATCACAAAAAGCATCAGTAAAAGTAGGGATTGCCATTTGCTTATTAATTCGTAGTGCTCTGCATAAAATATTCAAGCCTTTTATCAATCTTTTCCTATTTATACTTAGTTTTCTAAAAAAAGAAATATCAGAATTTTTTACCAATATTAATTGCGGATTACATGATAAAACTTCCATTATTTCAGGATCGCTATTATTATGGTAAACGATGTATTTATTATTTGAGTCTTTGGCCATTAACTCTAAAATACCTTTAGCGTACTGCCTCACACCTCCCCATTCTTGGGATAAATTCTTAATGTAATACAAAATGTTCACTTTATGAAAATGCTCCTATTGTATCAATCATGCAATAGTTTAACATATTTATAACAATCAGCTTTTTCTATCCTTTTGAAATTCATTTTTTCATACAAGTTTATAGCTATATGATTGTCCTTATCAACCGTCAAAAGTATCTGTTGCAATTCAAAATTTTTCGCCTCTTCAAATAACGCATTCATCATTTTTTTTCCATACCCCTTTCCAGAGTATTCTGGTAAAATGCATATGCCAAGCCAAACATTTTCCTTTTCTTTGTCTAAATGACCGTAAGCTATTGCTTTTTCATTATCAATAAATAATAAGGTTACTATATGGTTTTCAATTATTGAGATTGGACGAGTATTGTAATACCTAAACGATTTCACATTATTTCTAATCATCGAAACAAATTCATGTAGATATTCAATATTATTATCCAGTGTTACCCTAACAATTCTCATTTATCTTACCTCAAAAAAACCAAGAATCATTTCGCATATATAATCAATTTGACTATTTGTCAAACTGGGATAGCTTGGCAAGTTTATTCCTCGCATCGCAATATCCTCCGCAACAGGATAGTCTGATTTCGCTAAATGTGAATAAATAGGCATTGTATGGGCAGGAAAGAATAAAGGACGTGTTTCTATGCCTTTTTCTGCAAGATATTCCCGTAATTCATCTCTCTTTGTTGCCTCTTCAATTAAAACCGAACACATCCAATATGAATGCGATACACCTTTGTCTTGCTTATGAAATAATATATTTGTTCCATTAAAAGCCATTCTATACCTATTCGCTATTTCCAGTTTTCTTTCGATGAATATTTCTATTCTTTCCATCTGAGCCAAACCTATAGCGGCACAAATATTTGTCATTCTGTAATTATAACCAATCGCATCATGCCAATATTGACGATCCTTTGCTAGTCCTTGTCCTTTAAGGTGGACAATATTTTCATGCAACTTTTTATTGTTTGTAAGTACCATCCCACCTTCGCCAGTGGTTATGGTTTTATTCCCGAAAAAACTAAAAGCAGCAATATCGCCAAACCCACCAACATGCTTCCCCTCAACTCTAGAACCTATTCCCTCCGCACAATCTTCAATCATAATAAGATTTTTTTCTTCTACTATGTTCTTTAAGAAAAGCATATCGCAGGGATGTCCGTATAAATGGACAACCATTATTGCCTTTGTACGGTTTGATATTTTTCTTCGAACATCAGCAGGATCCATTTGCCATGTTTCTGGCAACGAATCTACAAAAACAGGGCTCGCCCCCGTATATGCAATTGCATTTACTGAAGCAATATAGGTAAATGTAGGAACAATAACCTCGTCTCCTTGACCTATACCTAATGCCTTCAAAGCAACGTGCAATGCCACTGTACCATTACATACAGACGCTCCATACTTTATACCTGTATACTCAGCGAAGGCCTTTTCAAACAAATCTATATACTTGCCTTTTGAAGAAATCCAAGACGAATCAAGACAATCAATTACATACTCCCTTTCTTTCCCACAAAGAGAGGGTTGGTATACAGGTATCATTTGCATAACTATGAAAGCCCCTGTTTATAATTATTGAGATAACTCTTCCAAATATGTCGATAATATATTTTGCAAATTAACTTTATATTTTTGGTGTGAATAATCACTTCTGATATTTGATTTTATTTTTAACATCTTTGAATATAACTCATCTTCTGTTAGCTTCAAAGCCTCATTAATTTTGTTTAAGATTTCGTTTTTTTCAATATTTTCAAAAACATAACCGTCTTCTTCCACATCCAGTCCTGATGAGATACTAACAATGGGTATTAAACCACCATTCGCCATTACATTTACAATTGCAGCCGCCCCCCCTTCACTGACTGATGGAAAAACAACAAAAGCACACTCGTGCATCAAATCTCTGAAATTATCAGATTCGATATCGACAAATCCGTGTTCAATAATATTATTTGATTTATTAATTATTGGTTGATAATAATCAAAAAAAATTTTCTCCGTTTTTGAAGCACCACATATATGTAAAAAAATATCATCCCTTTCAAAAAAAATATCAATTAATATGTCCAACCCTTTGTGCAATAATCCAGAAGAACCAAACCACAAAAAATGTTTTTTAGATTCTTTACTTTTTTTTGATAAATCTATATCATAAACATCATAATAAAATATAGGCAATGTTTGAATATTCAAATTCGAGTTAATATCTAAGAAAGTATTAGCAACATATTGATTTCCCAAACAAATATTTAAATCCGGCATAACTATTTGCAATGTCCAAAAATCACATAATAACCTTCCTGACTGAGGTATCATCTTTTCTGTTTTTTTTTGGAATTTCAAGATTTTAAGAGCCGTATTTTTATTAGAATAAAAGGGACTAGCTCCTGTGGAATACAAAATCTTTTTTATCTTTTCAGCACAACCCGAATAAAAAGCCTTTTCTAACGGGTAGCCAAAACCACAAATAATATCATACCTATTATAATCTATGTTTCTTTTATCCATAAAATCAATTACATCTACGCAAAAACCTAATTCATGAAAAGTCTCCGCTATGGTATAACATTCCATATAATTTGTATGTGATTTTTTTATACCATGAATAAATGGCTCTAGCACATAGGAAATCAACACCCTTTTTTGACAACTTGAATTAAATACATTTTCCAAAACATCAGAATGCTTTGGCTGTTTTGAAATCGAATATCCTGATAATTTTATTATATTTTTTATACCTTTCTTTATACCTGTTCTTACAATTCTATGTATACCTACTCTATCATTTAATGATTTCAAATGTTTTTCGATAGCTCTCTCATTTTTCCTTTTTACAAATATTTTTTCTCTTTTTATTTTTAGTTCTTGTAATAACCTCAATTTTTCTAGGTTTACTCTTTTTTCACCAGGACGGACATGCGTTCCTTCATCAATCCCGATACTATCCGACATTGCAAAGCGTGGATGTAGAAATAACTGTTCAGCAAGAAAAAAAGACGCATAAAATCTTATTGCCCAGGAATCTATTTTACCTACTTTTTGATCTAGTAACATTTGATAAAAACCATACGAATTATTGACATTGAATTTTTTTATAATATTCTGATTATCAAAATATTTCACCAAATCAATATCAAAATTTATTGCATCCCAAACTCTTTTCCATGTACCCCAACCCCAACTAGAACCTTGTCTTAAAAAAAACGTACTATCTTTAGAGGATATTCTATAATTATAACCAGAAACGCCTGCAACTTTTTCTTCCCCCTCATATAGGTACAATGCATCATTCATATATTTAAGAAAACCTTTCGACGTAACGATATCATCTTCTAAAACAATTACTTTTCCATGTTGATTTACTATTTTTGTAACACCTGAAATAACTGAATTTGCCAGCCCTTTATTTATATCAGATTCTACGATATGTACTTCACTACACCATTGTTTGCTCTTTATAAGATTCCGAACTTGTTCTATTTTATCCAATTGCTCTCTTGATGCATTTTGCTTTGCCCCATCCGCATAGATATACAAAACTGACTTATCTGCCAAATTATTTTCTGACAGCGATTTTAACATTTGTCCTGTATGCCATGGCCGATTGTAGACAAATAAAACTATTGGGGCTAAATTTTTCACAAAATTACATTTATATTATTAATCTTATTTATGTTTAATCTTGCACATAAAATAACAATGCTTAATGTCTCATTTGCTATTCCCGAATCATATATATAATAGTTCGCTTACATTTTAAAACTGGAAAATAATTTTTTGATTTCATAAAAATATTAATTTCTGAATCAATTTCTGATAAAACACTATTAACATTATTTAAGTCTTCTAACAAAAAATATTTAGGAGCATATTTATCAAAGTCAAAATTTTTTAAAATTTGCAATTCCATTCCTTCAACATCAATATCAATGAAATCAACACTTTGATTAACAGGAAGATATTTTCTTAAAATGTCATTTAAAGATAAAACAGGAATTTCTATTTTTTCTTTTAGAATCCATCCGTTATTTATACGATTTTCAGAAAGAACTGGATCGAACGAATTTAAAGCTGCTTCGGCAAAACTATAATATAACAAATTTTCTTTTTTATCAGATACACCGCATTCAATGTTGATATCTTCTGAGCGCAATTCATTAAATCTTCTCATAGAACCAGGTGTGGCATCAATATTAATCCCTCTCCATCCTTTTTCATAAAAATATTGTGTATTAGAAAATCTTATTGGATCATGCGCACCAATATCAATATAGAACCCCTTGTAATCTTGTCGCCCATCAAAAAGAGACATTAAAAGCATATCTTCACCATCTTGTGAATATGATTTTCTGAAATATCTATTGTACATGAGAAAATTTTTTTTATTCCCAAGAACAAAATATTTGTGCACGCCTATTTTTTCCCTAGTAATCGGAAGTATAGATTTTAATTTTTTTATTATATTCATTGGTGCAAAAAATCGGCCTCCCATTTACCCTTTATCAAATAAGAAATGCCATGATGAGAATCTTTTCCTGTTCCATAATAGTTGCCTTTGATAATCTCAAAGGTACCTAGTACAAATTTTGGCCAATCGGCAATACCACCATTTTGCGATTTAATCAAGCCAGCAACCCTTATTTGCGGTATACAAATGGCAATATCGCTAACAATACATGATATTAAATTATACCCTTCTTTAACATCTGCTAAAAAATTTTGATACCCAGAATACAAAATACTGATGGTAGAATTATTTATGTTATCATGTATAGAAAACCCTAAATCGATTTTACAATTTTTCTTTGATTTAATCACAAAATTAAATATGATGTCTTCCCCAGTTGTAATTACCGATGTTTTTTCACCAGATATCCTTGAAACATAAAAACTGGTAAAAATAACCTCCCCAGTACCCTCTCTTCTGCCATCATTTTCCATGTCAATCAAGGAATCATTTGTATACCCAGTAAGGTACTTACCAATCACATCATCAACGGTTCCATGAGAAGAAACTACTCCAGCTTCAAGCAGAAGACCCGTTTGACAGAGTTGTTTGATACTTCCCATATTATGACTAACAAAAAGCACCGTGCGCCCCTCACCTGTACTTAAATCCTGCATCTTCCCTAGGGCTTTTTTCTGAAATTCCGCATCCCCTACAGCCAGTACTTCATCGGCAATCAATATATCACTATCCAAATGAGCCGCCACGGCAAAGGCCAAGCGAACGTACATTCCACTGGAATAACGTTTTACAGGCGTATCAATGTGGTGTTCTATCCCACTGAATTCAATAATGCTATCCATTTTTTTTGCGACTTGGCGTTTCTTCATACCAAGTATTGCACCGTTAAGGTAAATATTCTCCCTTCCTGTTAATTCAGCGTGGAACCCTGTACCCACTTCCAATAAACTGGCAATTTTACCTTTTATCTTGACGCTCCCTTCCGTAGGGGCAGTTATGCGAGAAAGAATCTTTAATAACGTGCTTTTGCCAGCACCGTTTCTGCCAATAATTCCTATGCGATCCCCTTTTTTTACATCAAAACTTATATCCTTAAGAGCCCAAAAATGATCTTTGTCTCCAGCATACTTGTTTTTTCCAATTTTCGAATTCGGGTCTTCTTTTCCCCGCTTTAAAGCCACCCATGTTTGAATATCTTTGTGGAGGCTACGATTATTAATTACTCCCAAACGGTACATTTTAGAGAGGTGCTCAATTCGAACAGCTATATCGGACATCTTTTTTTATATCACATCAACAAAGGTTTGTTCATTCCTGTTAAACAGGATGAGTCCCATAAAAACCAGCAAAACGGTAATTCCCAAGCTTGAAATTATCATAAGCCCATCTACCGAAGCCGAGCCAAAAAACCATTTTCGGAAAAGTTCTATGGGGGCGCAGACTGGATTTACAAAGGCAATCCAACTGAAACGTTGTGGAATTTCCGAAAGGGGAAATACAACTGGGGTCGCATACATAGCCAAGCCGATTGCGAATGACACAAGATGGCGCAGGTCACGGTATTTGGTGGTTAAGGAAGAAACTATAAGTCCCGACCCAATACCAATGGCTGCCAACCAGATAAAGAGCAAAGGAAAAAGAAGCAAAGACCACGAAGGCTGTACAGAAGCTCCTGTAACAATATAAAATACAAATATAATTAGCAACAGGGCAAACTGAATGGCGATTTTTATCAGGTTCGTGAATGCGAAGTTGACAGGAACCACAAGGCGCGGAAAATATACTTTCCCAAAGATATTTGCGTTTGTGATAAACGTATTGGACGAGTCGGTGAAGCAAGCGGCGAAAAAGCCCCAAAGCATGGTTCCCGAAAAGTAAAAGAGAGTATGAGGGATGCCGTCGGTCCCGATTCCTGCAAGATTTCCGAAAACAAAGGTGAACATAATCGTGGAAAGAATGGGATTGATAATAAACCACAATGGCCCCAGAATTGTTTGTTTGAATTGTGTCGTAAAATCCCGTTTTACAAAGAGAAAAATCAAGTCCCGGTATCGGATTAGTTCACGGATTCGTAAATCCAGAAGTTTCCGTTTGGGGGTTATGATTAAAGACCATTTTTCTTCAGGCATTACTGTTATCCATGATTTCGCATTTTTTCCTATTTTTTTAGCTTGTCTACACGGTACCAAATTGATATAGCTGTACGCCTGGAATATATCTGAAATCGGAAATATTATATGTTACCAACTCTTCATTCGTATTAATTGTGGTTGCGACTATCAATGCGTCATCGATTTGTAGATTATGACTCTTTGAGTATTTTATTACAAGGTTTTCCGCAATCTTGGAAATATCCTCATACAAGTAAATCGTAAACGCTTGGTTCCCCACGCAAATAGCCAATAAGTATACATGTGTCTAATATATCTCATCTTTTCGCCCACGCTTTTTCGCACAGGGATTCCTTTGTTATTTCTCTACCTTTCCATAGTCCAAAAGCCGATTCTATTGAAACATCATCGTCTTGGAGATCGTCGGAATCGGCAAACATCTCATCCATTCTTACGGAACAAGAGGATTTTATCCGTTTCCCCCAAGTCGTTGATCTCCGAAATAATTCTATCTACTTGTGCTACGTTAGTCATGTACTTCCCCCCTACGGTCGAAATCAATAATCCCAGATGGTTTTTCTTCATATAGAATATTCGAAACCTCGTTTATCACCTGATACGAGGTAACAAAAATCGAGTTCAAATTATTACTCAAAAAATATTGTTCTGCCATTTTATATTTTTTATCATCATCTTGCAGAAACAGATAAAGCCAAATGTTGCTGTCTACAAAGACCCTATTCCGCATAACATTCATCTCGGGTAAATTTATAGTTTTTCACAACTTTTCTTTTTGAAGAGGCAAAATCCAGAAGCTCTTTTAGGTTACGTTCCTTATCACGCATAATAACAAAATCAAAGATTTCAGACAGTTCTTCTTCATTGTCTGTCTTTACTATTATTGTCCTTGAGTCTATGACCATGGTTTCGTACACGCCTGCCCCTCATTCTTTTTTTCATTAATTGAAATAATCTTTTCAACCCATTCTAAACACTCTTTTGACATTTTTATGGCATCAACATATTCTTCATTCGTAACTTCATCATATTCCCCAGGATACCTTGTTTGAACCGCATAAATTGTCATCTTTGTTGCTTCCTTTATGTTTTCAGGAATATCTGTAAATTTCTTAAGTCGATCCAACAGTATTTCAATATTGTGGGTAAATTCAGGTTCGGTGCCAAAATAAAGAATCCCCGCCG
>Ga0209755_10002265_pt1 | contig 26830 bp, 20 predicted proteins | sample TergutCo191P1_FD_187301 | JGI IMG/M metagenome (GOLD analysis project Ga0209755, IMG submission 187301) | Cornitermes sp. P1 segment gut microbial communities from Petit-Saut dam, French Guiana - Co191P1 (SPAdes) (version 2) | ecosystem: Host-associated > Arthropoda: Insects > Digestive system...
TGGCAGTAAGGGCTACAAAGTAATTACTTGGGTCTGAGCTTAGCAATATCCGTGAAGCCAAGTTCCCCCCCCCGATAATCAGACCACAGATGGGGAAGAGGAGGAGTAGGCCAACGAACATGTTTTTCCAGCGGTCAAATATGCTCTGGGTGTTGGGCAGCAAGTAGCAAACCATGGCGAGGGGGGCGAGAACCACGAGTAGCACCACGCCGGCCTGGCGAACGCCAAGCAGTACAAACATGAAAAAGAGGGCTATGAGGGCACTAATGGCGGCCATCCCCAACGACAGCAATACTACCCATGGGCCTATAGCCATTGCTAAGCCAACGGCTAAGAGTCCGGTAGCCAAAGTAGAGAAAAGACCTGTACCCATGTCGCCCCAACTGCCAAAAGTGCCTTGAGGTTGGCTAATTTCTATACTCTTAAACGTTTCTTGTAGTCCGAATCCCAAGACATTCGAGATATCTACGGCAAGCTGACAGACGATGTAAGACAGATTTATCAATATAGCAACGAGAATTAACCTAGGCAAAAGCCGCTTGATGCCGTAGTTGTCTATACCAACACCCGTCAGTTGGGAAAAGACTACCACGAGTAGAACTATGATAAAAACAACATTGGCAATGTTTTGAAAAACGGACCAAGCTTGCTGGGTGTAATCCGTTGGACTGCCGTCGTCTTCCGTGAAGAATCGTGTGTTGATTTCTAAAAACGGCTCTACGATCTCATTGTATAGTCCGCTTGTGGCCGCCCCCAGCGCATCCAGCACAGGACACACAATCCACCCCAGCGCTGCGGCGCTAGAAAAGCATTTGTTTGTATCGTTGCCACCGCCATTATCGTTGCCCTCCGTAACAGTCCCATCCAGGTCGACACTTTCACCCGCTACCTGCAAATTCGCCAAGCTCACAAACGGCGGGGTTGCAGTTGGCTGCCGGACCAAATTATTCATGTTATACGACCTTATCAACCCCTCGCCCCTCAACACTCTTGCAATATCATTTACCTTTTGCGCACACCAGCCCTCCGACACATCAGGAGACGCATATGTCACTATAAACGTCTCGTTGGTTGAGGTACCCCCTTGTCCAGGAATTTGGACAGACAACATGCGCACCGTAGCATTCGGCGGATTGCCAAACTCGCACCTTATTGACTCAATGTTTCTCGTGACGTTCACCTGCACGCTAGTGTGGTCGCCTATCATCACCGCCGCAGCTGGCATAGCAAATCCCACCGCCCCCGCCACGGCAGCAAAAATCACCAAAACGCCCAACAATCCAGCCTTCAATCTAGCCCCAGCCCATAGCTTCATAAGCGAAATTATATATCGCTTAAGGCTTTTTGGCAAATTGCTTCGCGGGCGCATTTGAGATAAAATTGACTTATGAAATCCCCCCTCGTCAGCATCATCATCCCCGTCTTCAACACCGGCAAAAACGCCGTAGATTTGGCCACCAGCGTCCTCGAGCAGCAATCCAGCCCCAGCGCCGGCAAGTTTCAACTCATCTTGGTCGACGACGGCTCCACCGACGACAGTCTATCTTTGCTCAAACAACTCCAAAAAACAAACCCAGACATCATCGTCCTCACCCAAAAAAACTCCGGGTCCCCCGCTGGTGCCCGCAACACCGGTCTCCAGCACGCCACGGGTCGATACGTCAGCTTTCTCGATTCGGACGATTCCATAGACGATAAGTTTTTCGCTCGCATGCTATCCAAAATCCAAAAAACCGCCAGCGACCTCGTTGTCTGCGGGCTCAAATACCATCGCCTTGCAGACGGCTCCGTCACAGACGTTTTCGCCAGCCCCCCCGTCGCCAGACTTCCCCAAGAAGATCTTCCGGCTTACGTCGTCCGTCTCCTCGGCAACGACGGCCGCCTCTACGGCGTCATCAACAAACTGTTCCTCAGGAGTATCATCGACCAGCACCATCTCCAGTTCGACCAGTCCATCAACTTTGGCGAAGACCTCCTTTTTGTCTTGGGCTACCTGCGCCACGCCACGTCCATCAGCTTCGTCAACGAACCGCTATACATCTACCACTTCGGCACCGCCACCAGCACGGTCAAAAACTCTTCTCTTCAGTACGCCAACTGGCAGCAAAACTGGCAATTCCTGGTCGACTGGTTCCGACCCGAGAGCCAATACGAGTCGGACCACCTAGGCTGGGTCAAATATCGCTGGAGCTACGCCTACTGCTTGGCCGTTTGCCGCTCCGACAAAACCGGCCGCCAAAAGCGCCGTTTGCTAGCAGTGGCCGTAGCAGACCCAGACCTGCCCAAAATCGGCCGCGCCGCCAACATCGGACGCAGCAAATACCTCATGGAGCTAGTATATCGCGCCGTCCGCATCACCCCCGCCACGCTTTTTGTCTTTGCTAGCCTCGCCGTCAGGGTCAAAAAGGTCAGCCTTTCATGAGTAGCCCCTTCGTCACCCGCCGTCTCGTCTCTCCTCCGGCTCCGGCGTCCGAAATCCTCATCCCCATTTTGACTATATTTTTAGCAGTGACTCTGAGTACTATGTATTACATAGTACTGCCACCACCAGCCGCCCACACCGCAAATTACCAACTCATCACCTACCAGTATCACCCACCAGAACCCACCTCCACCGCCGTCACCGTCCTCACCGAAAATTCCATCAACGGACAAATCACCACAGACTCCATCACCTACACCTGGCAAAAGCCCGTGGAGGACACCGATTGCGGGGCCGTCAAATGCCTCGCCCTCACCTTCGATGACGGCCCCAGTTACCACACCGACCGCTTGCTCGACATCCTCGCCAACTCCCACGCTCAGGCCACCTTTTTTGTGCTTGGCCATCGCGTCCAGGCCTTTTCTGGCCAAATCGCCCGCATCGCGAACGAAGGACACGAAGTTGGCAGCCATTCCTGGATCCACCGCAATCTCCCCCGCTTTTCGTACGCCCTGGTGTTCGACGACCTTAGCGGCACAACGGGCACCATCCAGTCCATCACCGACCAACCAGTCAAATTTTTCCGCCCTCCCTATGGCAGCGTCAACAGCACCGTCAGCGGCATCGCGGCCGCGCTGGGCCAACAAATCGTCTTGTGGAGCGTCGACCCAAAGGATTGGCAAACCCAAGACGCCGGCTCAGTTTGCGACCACGTTGTCGCCCACGCCAACCCAGGCGCCGTCGTCCTACTTCACGACATCTACGCCACCAGTGTCGACGCCGCCCAGTGCATTATAGACCGTTTGTCTTCCGACTACGTCTTCGTCAATCTCTCTACTCTCTACCAGCAATAGGCACCAGCGCTTCAGGCTTTCACGCCGCGCTCTTTCAGCTTGTTCAGTTTTTTCTTGGAGCAAACTTCGCACCGAAACTGCGGGCATTTGTCGTTCATCCGGTCATAATTTTTGGTTTTTACCAGTCTATAGCCCTTAGCCACCTTTTCGCAGTCGGCACACTTCACATCTTCCCGAATCTCCCACAGCGGAATGTGGTATTCGACTTTGAAAATCAATCTATCCACCCAGAAAAAAATCAACCCACCAACCAAATTGGCCACAACCGTTGCCCAGGTCACATTCCACTCGCTCAGCCACAACAAAACCACCGCCAAAATCGGCGTCGAAAGCTGCCAGCGAAACAGGTAAAACAAATATTTTTTAATCACGACTAAATCTAGACCTTCTGCGCCCCCTTCTTGTTTTTTTGGTCACAACTTTGTCTATCGCTTTCGCCGAAAGTTCCCGTTTGATCACCCTACCATCTGCAATGTTGTCGCGCGCGTATTGCGCGTCTTGTCTGCGCTTGCCCATCGCCACCAACACAAACACGCCAAACGTAATCGCCCCAAACAGCAACCCCGCCAACAGCACGCCAATAGTCTGCACTGCATACCCGCCAACGTACAGGTAGCTAGCCCCAGTAGCCGGCGGCAAAGGTGGCACAGGCGGCAAAGGTATGGGATCCACCGCCCGATAATCAATAAACATCGGTATCATCACATTGGGACCCTCGATCGCCACTACTCCGTCTAGCTTTACCACCAGCGCGTATAGCCCCAATCCATCGGGCAGATCTACCTGAGCTATGGTTTCACTATGGGGCGCCTCGGTCTTGTAGTACGAATACAAAACACGGCCGTGTTCGTCTTCTATTGTCACTAGGCCAGCCCCCGTTACGCCCACCACCAAAGGTACGCGCGAAACATAAGTAACTATCGGGTCCGTTTCGGATCCGTCTCCACGCGAAGGCCGTTCAGGTATAAATTTAACTATACAAATGCAGTCTATGGGCGACACCGTTACTTGATGATAGGCAGCATTAGCTTTCGACTCGCCGTGGGCAATCGCAATACCAACCAGCACATAAGCCACCACGCCCAGCGCAAAGGCCGCCAGCGAAACCAAGGCAGCTTTTATCCAATAGTATTTTATCTCTGCGCGCATATATCTATTTCCTCGAATGCCTAGAGGCTTGTTTTTTCTTGCGTCCGTGAATCAGCGAGAAAACAATCGTCGCTGCACACAGCAGAAGCACCACCACCAGCCATTCCGGGATAATCAATGTCCAGCCTTCTTTTGCGTAGGTTTCCCCCAAAGCTTCGATGGTTTGTTTGGTTTTGTAGATGCCAGTGCGAGCTTCGGCCCAAGAACCCCTCATCACCCGTTGACTTTCCGCAATCACAATCTTGTCGCCCGGCAGTTGGTCCTCGTGCACCAGTTTCCCAAACAAATTAAAAACTTCAATCTTGATTGTGGTGTGAAAATTAAGGCGACCGCAATTTTCCACAGTCGCGTTTGTATCTAGCGGACCTTTAAACAGCCAGAAAGGGATATTTTGGTCAAGCATCTTAAAACAAGTATCGCCATCGCTCGCTCCGGTTCTATTTGTGCCGTAGATATTTGTACCGATCGAACGAATCATCTGCATGCCATCCGCCAGATCCTCGCGATATTCCTGGAAAAACACATACATATATTGCTCGCCAAAGGGCGCATTTGCAGGAGTCTTGGTAGAGAATCTAACGTGGCACTCTTCCTTCACGCGCATATGCACGAATATAGTCCCAGCTTTCGCATCAGTTTTGAACGCTTCGCAGCCAGGCTCTAGGGATATGGTGGTCCAATCTACGATTTCATTGCGTGGTGTGCCAAGGACAGTAGTATCGCCAGAAAACTCCAACGGTGCCACCCCAATCATTAGACTAGTTTCCATACTACCGACATTTCGTATGCGCACGGTATCACCGGTGGTGGTGCCAGGCACCAAGTCAAACTCCACATACACTGGGCTCATGGCAACCTGAAACTCTTGGCCCTGCAACTCAATATTGTCGTTTACTACGGCCGCTGCATTACCCACCGGCAACACTAAGGCGCCGACCATTCCTGCGACGCCAATCCCAACCAACGAGTGCATCAACTTCATAAAAAAATTATAGCGGTTATGCTACCAATCGTCAACCAAAAAGCCCTTAGCAAGGGCTTTTTGTATGTGCGACTCTATTAACTACTGAGCAGAAAGCGCGTAGTAAATCAAGCCATAGTAGGTGGCACTACCTAGCGAACCGTTAGTAGATGCCGAATAGGTCGGAGTTACTGTAGCGCTAGATGTAGCAGCACCAGTTACGATAGCCGTAAGAGAAGTGGTAAGCGCATAGGTACCCGCTACCGTTCCGCCACTCGAAGCAATGGTGGCACCCCATGTGTTAGCAGCACCAGCAGTACCGGCAGTAGCACCAGCGTATGTATAGCCGGTAGAACCGGTCGTAAATCCAGTCGTCCCAAGAGTTGTGCCCGTAGCAGCAGTAGGACTAGCAGGGGTTGGGCCTGGGGCTATCGAACCCGTAACTGCTTGCCATCTAACTTGCCAAGCAACTGTCGACTGAATCGTCAACGCCCCAGCTGCGTTTGAAGCATTAGTTGATATCGTCGGCGACAAAGTTGTGTTCGCCTCGTTTGATCCGCCAAGAATCAGCTCCTGGTTCGGCGTGACAGTTACCTGATGCCATGCCTCAGTGGCCGCAAAAGCGGGCACAGCCAACACGGCAAAAGAACTAGCAATCACCGCAACACTCAGAGCACCAGCAATAATTTTCTTTGACATATTTTCCTTTCTATTTGTTTTTGTTTTTGCTTACCGTTAACACTTTTCCCACTCTATTATACACACCATATCGTTTATGTCAATACTCAGTTTTTACAAGTTTGCCACCACAGTATACGAAATAGTCTGCGCATACTGTGGGCAAGACGTATTGATGGGGGTTGGCTGGCTGTTTCTAACTGCAAAGTTGACCCTGGTGTCCCTGGTAACTACTGGATCTGGCAACGTGAAGGTAGGGCCAGAACTAGAATCAATTTGGGTCGAAGTCAGCGGTACGGGAGCCCAGCCGGTCGTAGTAGGCGATGAGCCAATCTGGTAGCCCCAGGTTCCACCGTCAATAGCATTGCCTACGGTCGAGGGGATTGAGAGCATTGAATTGCTCGGGCAAACCAAGGTAGCGCCAGCACTCTCGATGTACAATCTATAACCATTTGTGTTGTTAGTAGAAACTTGAGCCAGCGCATAATCTTGGTCGAACGGCGCAGACAAAGACACCGTAAGGTCAACAGACATAGTAGAAACACCAAGGTCGATCACAAAGGTATCGTCAACATACAAAAATCCTCCAGTGGAGCGGCCTTGATCGTCCGTGGTGGGCATACCGCTACCATCGGGGTCGAGCGCGGTCGCCATGGTATAAGTCTCGGTACTGTTACTATTGTTAACGCTAACGGTTACTAGCCCAGCGGAATGCGGGCTGGTAGTGCAAGCAATGATGTCATTGTGCACGTACGCAATCGCGCAAGCTGTCGGTGTGCCAGCAACATCCAAGGTGACAGATAGTGGTGAAGTTTGACTATCCAGCCAAATGAAATTGTGGCCGGTGATGGTAAGCGAGGTACCGCCGGCAATGGAGCCAAAAGGCGGATCGACCGCAAAGATGGTAAGTGGCGTGCGGTAGGTATAAGCGTTAGCAAGAGTAGCGGTGACGCTATTGGCAGTGACAGCAACGTCAACAAGGTCTTCGTCATGGGCCGGCGGAATGACTTTAATAGTGTTTAGATCGACCACGGTGATATTGGCACTAGGTACGATAGTAGTACCAAATTTGACCGTGGGCGGCGCAATGCTAGAATTATCACAGCCAAATGGCGCACCATAAGAAGACGGATAAAACACATTATGTAGCGTGTCAAACATGCCACCAGTGGTGCCGTTCATGGTGCAAACGGGTACAAAATTACGATCATCAGCTGGATTGTCCTTGTCTATAGTGGCGCCGTATATTCTACCCACCATACCACCAGCCATTCCAGCACCATTATTGGCGCTACCCAGATATATACTGTATGCAGTACTAGGCACGGTAGTGGGTACAACTTGGTTGGTGTTGTCAGAACCGCCGTTGAGGCTCACCGTAAATGTAGCCTCGGTGCCGTCCGCTTCTAGCGTAGCCGATATGTGGTCGCCAGGATTCATCGCGCCACCAGCAGTAGCATTGGCGTTGCCATAGTTAGCAGTCGGCAGCATAAACCCGGTAGTAGGCAAAATAATCGTAAAGTAATTTCCAGCCACCAACACGCCTGCAGCATATTGGCCGCTATCACGCACAGCATCAAGCGTCATTATTGTGTCGCCCAGTTGGTTCGCGCCCGTATTTATAGCTTGCGACCCATCAAAATCCAGCCAACCCAAGCTATAATATTGGTTCGTGCCATCCGAGTAGTACTTAGAATTTGTAATGCCAGTACCAGTAATGGTTGCCGTGCCATTGGCGTTATAGCTAGCGCCGAACCCCGTCCCGCCAGTGGTTGGGCCGAAGTTTGGCGCAACACTGTTCAGTTCCGGAATATACGTATAGTACCCAGGATGATGGTAAACTCTAACACCGACACGAACGACAATATCCACCTCGCCAGCCGCATTGGCAGGCGGGATAAATGTAATATGGTCGCTATCAATGATATTGATGCTACTCAGACTGACCGGAATACTGCCCATAAATATACTGTCAAAGTTTAGGGTGCTGCTAGTTGCTAGATTGGTACCAGACAGCGTAATCACTCCGTTAGGATTGTGGGCGATGCCAAACCCCGTCCCGCCAGTAGTCGGGCCAGAATCAGGAGAAACAGCATCAATCAGCGGACGACCGTAGACCACGACAGATAGCGGCGCTTCGATAAGGATTTCACTGTAGCTCGTAATACTTGGCCCCAACACCACCGTTGTCATGTCTTCAAAAAGGTCGGGGGTATAGCTAAAGGTGCAAGAAGTGGTATTGGTGGCAGAGTCGTAGTTGGTCAGCGCAAAGGTGCAAGAAGTAGCTGGGCTAAAGGCGCCGCCAGCAGGAGCCCCATCAACGACATCCAAAAAATCGCTAAGGTTTATAGTGCCAATAAACGGACCGTTCATAGTCAGGGTAAAATTGCCGGTCGCACCATAGCGCAGGTAGCTTGGACCGGTAATGGCCATGTGGTCTGCCATCACCCAAATGTAATCATTCATCGACTTCGGGTCGGTCGAGACAAAGCTTTGATTTGCCATGGCGGCGGGTGTGCTGCCAGCATTTACGGTCGCGGTGAGTACCTGGCGCCCAGGAGCAGTAGGCGTGTACGACAAAGTATGCGAAGTAGCAGCAATCGTTAGCCAGGTCAGCGGCGTACTCAGCGTGCCAGCATCACTAGCACTAACGGTGGCCGAACCCATTATCGCACCATTGGGCGTAAATGAATAATCCTGCAAATGACCCACATAGCCAATATTGCAGGTCGGGAACGCAACGGAGCAGTTGATATTTATCCGGTTGGCATAGATGAATATATTGGTGAAGGTTTGGTTGTTGGGGCTATTAGACTCAGCAGTGATTTGCAAAATATGGCTGGGGAAAATCGGCCCCACCGCAGCATCGTCGCGCAGGGTATAAGTAAAGGTGCGTTTGTAAGTCTCGCCGCCGCCAGCCGTAAAGGTATAGGTGTTGGTGCCGGAGTTAAAGGTACCACCAGGATTGCCGTCGCCGCCGCCAGAAACATCCGCAAAAACACCGTTTCCAGCCGAGCTATCAATATTAAATACATCATTCAACACTACGGTACCACTCCAGCTCATGCCAGCGCCAAATTCCACATACAAAGTGTAGCTGCAAGTTTGGCCGCGGCTAAGAAAACTGCAACCTGTAGCCGGCGTGATGGTAATGCCCGGGTCCAAAACCGGCGAAATATCATAGTAGCTGTCTGCGATTGACGGGCCAGAGCTAGTGCCCTGCAGGCGGATAAATGTGCCCGATCCCGTAGCGGGAGTAGCGGGTATGTAGCTAAAGCTGTTATCCGCGCCGTCGTTGCCAGCAAAATTCATCACGCCAGGATTGCTAGCCACCCCGCCAGCCCAGAAAACCCCTTGGGTACCACTCGGGTTGTCGCTATAGGTCAAGATATCCGTCACGCTAATCGTGCCGTTGTATGGCGCACCATAAGTAGACACAATAAAATCAACTTCACAATTTATACAATAATAAGAGTAATTACCATCTGGTTTAATGGTATACTCCTGTGCCAGCAAGCCAAAAACCACATTGTCACCGCTAGGCATCAGCCATTCATGGTGATATTCATCTATCGGCACATCCACTTTGATCATCGGCCACCACAGGTTATCTTGGTTGGAGTTGACCCAATAAGTCAGCAGCGTACTCCAGCTGGGTGACGTCCAGGTATATTCCAGCGTCTGACTCGCACTATCGGCAGTATCTGCATATATCAAATCGAACGTATCGTTTGTACTATTAAAGCGTGCGTCGCTAGACGTAAAGGCGCCAGACAGCCCCGGATTTATGGTTTCGTGCCAATCGTCCGACAGTCGCACGGGGCCATTCCAGCGACCGTCCAGCACTATCCGGCAGGTTACGGTGGTGCCAGGGTTAACATAGGGCTTGGTGGTCCATACGCCGCCCACGTAGCATTGATTGACAAAATCAGTTGCCACATCGAAATACATATATTGCACGGGGTCCCTGGGTATTTGAATCGGATTGCTAGGATCGCTATCGTCTATGTCGGGCGGCGGGACAATGTTGTTGGCAAATACGTTCACCGTGCCAGCAGCATGAGCCGGCGCCGCACAAGTTACAACGGTGTCGGAAATAATATGCAGATTGGTACACGGTAAACCGCCGCTCACTTCTCCTGTTCCGCTGTCGATTACTCCGCCAAAAGTAATGAACGAAACGCCCAGAAGGCCAGCACCAGTAATCCAAACCGTGTTGCCACCGGTCGATGGTCCTTCGGTGGGGCTAATGAACCTAATATCCGGAAAACCATACACCGTAATACTTATGGGCGTAATCGCCATCGGCCGAGCAAATTCCGGGGGAAAACTTGGCGCCAAAGTGATGGTGCGTTCTTCTGGATCAACAGTTGGAGTGTAGGTAAAGGTGCACGTTGACGTATTGGATATCGGGTCATAGTTAGCGAAAGTAAAGTTGCACACCCCGCCATTATCAAACACGCCGCCCTGAGGTATACCATTTACAGTATCGTTATCAGACAAAATAACCGTGCCGACAAAAGGCCCGTTCAGCGCCAAAGTATAAGTACCCGTACCACCGTTGGGGATAGTATCGTCACCAGTAAAAAACGTCGTTTGGTTGGCAATCACCCAAATATAATCATTCAACGAATCGGCAGTATTACTATAAAAAGTCTGCCCGTTCATACCAGCGTCTGGGCTGGTGGCAACATTAGCCGACAGAATGTATCGACCAGGCGCACTGGGCGTATAATTGATGCCGGTGGCAGTAGACCCGTTAGTCCACGAAATAGTTGTGCTAGGGCTAAAGACAGCACCGCTATCTGTAGATGCGACACCCACTGTCCCAGTAAATATACCATTGGGTCGGACGTTATAAATTTGCGACTCTCCGACATAGGCAATAGTGCAATCTGGATTGCTAGGGCTGCACACAAACGTAATCTTATCAGCGGCAATATTAACATTCAAAAAAGTAAACTCACTATTATCAGCGGTCGCATCGATCTCTATATATGAAGTAGCATTACCCAAGTTGCTATTCACGGTATAGCGGAAACTACGCGTGCAGCCAGCAGTCCCAATGATCGTGCAACCAGTAAAATCATAAGTGTTGGTACTAGGATTAAAAGTGCCGCCAGACGACAAATCAACAAAAGTACCACCAGCCGCCGCGCTAGACCCATCCAACCAATCCGTCAGCTCGACCGAATTGACACTCGTGTCATACACCGTCAAAGTATAATCGCCGTATTCACCGCGGTGCAGCGTGGTCGGTCCAGCAACGCGCATGGTCGCCGGGGTGACGTTGATGTCGATATAGTTGTTGGTAATAGCAGGACTGGCGCTAGTGCCGCTAATCCTGGTACGAGTTGGCGGTGTAGCAGAAGTAGTTTCGGGCGTATAAGTGAAAGTTCGGTCGGCGCCGTCACCGGCAAAATTGACAGTGGTGGGGGTAAGTATGCCAGGCGTGCCACTGGGGTTGTCGCTCTGGCTCAAATCTTCACTCAATCCAACAGAACCCGAATAAATCGCACCATAGGTGGTAATAGTGAAGGTTGTTTCGCAACCTTCACAAAACCTGGTGCTACTGTTAGTAATTTTGTATGTTTCCGCCAAAATACTCAACACTAAGTTGTCGCCTGCCAGCACAATGTCCGGCACGCCCGCATTGGGCGTCGGGGTGGCGATAATACGCGGTCGCATCAAGTTAGTTTGATTGCTACTAGTCCAATATCCGACAAGCGTACTCCATGACGGCGAAGTATAGGTATATTCTAGCATCTGACCAGCGGTATTATACGTGTCAGTATAATCCACCGTAAAGGTTGCATTGCCAGCATTGAACCGCGGGTCGGCGCTGGCAAAACTACCTGACAAACTGGGATTGATAGTATTGTAATAATTGTCGCCCAATTTGATCGTGCCGCTAAAAGAATTATTCAAAACCACCCGACAACTCACCGCTACCCCAGCCGGAATATTGCGCTGAACGCCCCAAGTCGCACCGCCATCAGTAGTACATTGGTTAGTATAGCTGGTAGCTGGCGTCCAATAGGTAAACTCACCAGTTTTAGTAGGATCAAAGGTCAAATAAACATTATTCGTGATTGGCATCGAACCGCGCACCGGAGTAATGAAGGTGACGGTATTTAGCGCGCCGCCATTAGTGCAAGTGGATCCATTGTAGTTGCACCAAGTAACATTAACGTCAGGAATCGTCATCGAACCAAATTGAACAGTTGGCTTGATATATAGACCTGAATTCAGGATAGTGATACGAGCATAACCATTGCCAGCGTGGCCAGTCGTCGTAGTCCCATCTGGTTGAACTTGGTTGGCATTACCGGCGACCGTAGAACTGCTCCCAGACACCACCGTATAACCAGCCGCCGTAACTGTGGCGCATCCGCTGCAACCCGGCGCCCAGCTGGAACCGCCCCCGCCATGCCCGCCACGACCAGATCCCGAGCCCCCACCAAAATAACCGCCCCCGCCCCCACCCCCATAATTCGAACCGCCCTGCGTGGTGCCAGTAGCCCCTTGGCCAAAAGTACCAGCCGCGCCGTTTTGGCCGGCCGAACCACCAGCAGTCTGTGTACCGCCACCAGCCCCAGACCCTGTACCAGCCGAACCAGCACCACCACTCGTCCCGCCGCCATAACCACCGCCCTGACCAGCCGCACCAGTCGTCTGTGACCCACCGCCACCGCCTGCTACCACCAGGATATTCGAACGGTTGGCCGCATTGACTGTAGTCGATGTAGCGCTCAGGGTATTCAAGGTCCCAGTGTACAGCGCCATATGGGTCGCACCACCACCACCCGGCCCAGGCGTAATAGCACCCCCACCACCGTTCCAACCGCCAGTTGCGACGGCGCCCTTGCCACCAACGCTAATGTAAACCGTCTGACCAGCAGTCAAATTCACCGTAGTCGTGGTATAGCCACCCTTACCGCCGGTACTACTGCCCGCCTCCAATCCTTCCGCACCCCAAGTCTCCAATTTGTACTGGCCGGTCACTGGCACCACGAAAGTCTGTTGCATCCCAGTTGTGCTAGCCGTACCTGCAAATGGAAAATCAACTACTTGATTTGTCCAACCGCCAGATGCCGTGGCCGACATCGTAACAGAAGTACCGCCACTGGCCGGGCCAGTTGGCGGGGTGAGTACAACATCACCAGTAGCAGCCCTGGTTACAAGAATGACCATCAAAGCCACCACCAAAGCCAGCAAACCAACCACGGCAGCCCCAAAAACACCAGGGTGTCTTAGCTCCTGGCATCGCTTATCCACCGTACTCGAGAGATTATTTGGCAAAATTAGCATGATATTATCTCAGGTCCTCATCCTCCTTACGTATCAAATTATATTAAAAAAGCTTTTGTTTTACTAGGGACAAAGTTAAGTAGTATACTAGTATCAAGAAGGAAACGTAGTGAAAAAACCAAAGGCGAGGATCGATTTTGATCCAAAAACCGGTCAACGTATACTCGAAGAAGAAAGCCAGGAAAATCTGGCCACCAAACACGGCCTGATTTTTTATCTGGTTATGGCTATAATCTGGCTGCCCATGATGCTGCTCTACCGTCCGCGCATCCTAGGGCGCAAAAACATCCCGCGCGAGGGGGGCGTAGTCTTGGCCGTCACCCACACTTCCGCCCTCGACTCACCATTGGTAGCCGTAACTGCGGGGCGCAAACCCTTCTTTCTAGCCCGGTCCAACCTTTTTCGCGGTTGGCTTTCTCCCCTCATGCGCCGCGTCGGCGCCATCCCTGTCGACCGTTCTCGGCGCAACAAAAGAGCCCTAGATTTGGCCGTAGAAAAACTCCGCACCGGCGCCGTCATAGTGGTTTTTCCGGAGGGCACCATCAATGTCAACAAAGAGCTAATGCCCTTCAAGCTCGGCGCGGTCAAAATGGCCCAATCAGCTGGAGTACCACTGGTGCCGGTTGCAATTTCCGGTCGCTATAGCCTGCTGCGCCGCATTTACATCTCTTATGGAGAACCCATGACAGTCACCGGTGACCTCGAGGCTGCCAACCAAGAACTCATTCGCCGCATCACCGTGATGCGGGCAGAGCAACGCTCTGCCCGTGAGCCCAAACAGCACAAGGGCTGGCTACAAACCCTGCTCAAACCTCTCCTCATTTTTCTGGTCAAAATCATCTATCGTCCACAAATCGTAGGGCGCAAAAACATCCCATCAAGCGGCCCCACCATCATCGTTTCCAATCACAAAGACGACCTCGACCCTTTTCTCATCATGAGTGGCCGGCCCAGACGCAACGTTCAGTTTTTGGCCAAGCACGAATGTACAGATTGGCAAATCGGCCCCCTCATCGCCCAATTCGGCGTGATTTTTGTCGACCGCACCGCAGCCGACAAACACAAAGTACACCAAACCGTCGGCCAAACTTTAAGGGCCGGCAAGTCCATCGTCGCTCTCTTTCCCGAAGGTACCCGCAACAAAACCTCCGCCATCCTCATGCCTTTCAAACCCGGCGCCGTCCGCTATGCCGCAGATAACGGCGCCGTCATAGTGCCGGCTGTCATCATTGGGCAATACCGGCCGTTCCGCAGAGGCCCCAAAATCATCTTCGGCCCGCCCTTCAAGGTAGAACCCGACGCCAACCTGGCCAAAATCAACCAAAAGCTATATAATAAAATCGAACAAATGTTAATTTCCGGCGGCGAACGCGAGCATCGGCCACAAATTTATAAACATTATCAAGAAAAAGAAAAGGCCAATCAATCTAGCAAAGGAGGTTCATAGTGGCTAAATTCAAAAAAATCGCAACCCCTTGGCACAAGTGGTACGGCAAGCGCAAAAAAACCATCAAATACCCCAAAACTTCCATGTACGACGAAATCCGCCGCGCCGCCGAAACCTGGCCAGACCTCACCGCCCTTAGCTACTTCGGCAACCAAATCGACTACGACACGCTAGTCACCGAGATCGACAAAGCCGCCCGCGGATTCATCTCCCTGGGCGCCAAAAAAGGCGACACCATCTCGCTCTGCAGCGCCAACATCCCCGAAGCCATCATCGCCCTCTACGCCATCAACAAAATCGGTTGCGTGGCCAACGTTTTCCATCCCCTTTCCGCCCCCGCCGAGATCCGCGACTACCTCAACCTCGGCGGCGGCAGTCTGTTCGTCACCATCGATGTCGCTTGGCCCAACGTCAAGCAAATCCTGCACGAAACCAAAGTCGAGCGCGTCATCGTCATCTCGCCCGCCGACTCTTTGCCCATTCTCTCGAAATTCGGCTACAAACTCCTCAACATCAAAGAAGTCCGCAAAGAGCTTACCCAAATCCTCATCAAAAACGAACTCACCATGAACTGGGACGAATTTTTGGGGCACGGCCGCTACGTAGTGGGCGAAGCTTACGAAAAAACCGGCCCCCAGGACATCGCTGTCATCCTCTATAGCGGCGGCACCACCGGTCAGTCCAAAGGCGTGGCACTCTCCAATCTGTCATTCAACGCCACCGCCTACCAAGCCAAAGATTTTTTCTCCACCGTTCTCACCACCGACGCGGTCATGCTAGGGATCTTGCCCATCTTTCACGGTTTCGGGCTGGGTTGCGGCTTCCACGCCATGTTGTGTTGGGGTGCCAGCACCGCCATGGTGCCCAAGTTCGACGTCTCCAAGTTTGACAAACTAATCGCCGACATCAAGCCCACCTTCCTAGTAGGCGTTCCCACTCTGTTTGAAGCCCTGCTCAAAAACAAAAAACTCCGCCGCATGGACCTATCGTTCGTAGAGGTCGCAGTCAGCGGCGGCGACAGCCTGCCCGCCCCGCTCAAGCACGAAGTAGACGCGTTTCTGAAAAAATCCGGCTCCCAGGCCAAACTCATCCAAGGCTACGGCCTAGCAGAGTGTCTGTCTATGGCCATCGTCAATCCTGTAGACAACCAACGCGACGGCTCCATCGGCATCCCCCTGTCGGACGTGCTTGTCAAAATCGTCGAACCTTCTACCTACATCAGCAAAAAATACGGCGAGATTGGCGAGATTGTCCTGACCGGCCCCACCACCATGATCGGCTACATCGACAACGCCAAAGAAACCAACGAAGTCCTACAGATGCACCCCGACGGCCGCATCTGGCTGCACACCGGCGACCTCGGGTACATGGCGAGTGACGGCTTTATCTACTTTACCCAGCGCCTCAAGCGCATGATAGTCACCAGCGGCTACAACGTCTACCCCAGCGAGGTAGAGGCGGCCATCACCGCCGTACCAGAAGTGCTCTCGGCCACCGTAGTGGGTGTGGATCACAAATACCGCGGCCAAGACACTGTGGCGTTTGTAGTGCTCCGAGAAGGCGCCAAACCATCCAAAGATCTCGAAGCGACCATCATGGCTTCATGCCGCACCAACCTCGCTAAGTACAAATGGCCCCGCCGCATCGAGTTTCGCCAGACCTTACCCAAGACCAAAATCGGCAAAGTCGCTTACCGCGAACTCGCCAAACAAGCCACCAAAAAGAAATAGAACAACCCCGCACCTCCGACCGCGTGGCGCAATCACTGGCGCAATTTTGGCGCAATCTGCAAAATCCATAGTATAATAAGGCCATGTACGAGCCCACCTACCATATATCTAACGAACTCCTCAACAAGATTGCGCAAATCGAAGCACTTCGCTCACAGGTAAACGCCAGTTATATTTTGCCAGAACGCGAAATAGAAATGCGCTATCGGGCAACAGTCGAGGCCACGCATAGTTCTACCTCCATCGAAGGCAATCCGCTCAATATGAAGCAAGTTGGGAAGGTACTGTCCGAAAAACAACCCCTCACTCGCCGCCAATATGCCGAAACTGAGGTAAAAAACTACAAAAAAGCAATTGACTTCATCGATAAGCGCAAACTCACGGGCGAAAAACTGACAACCAAGGATATCCTCGAGGCGCACAAAATCATCACCACGGGCATACTGGACGACGAGACAAAAGAGGGAGCTTGGCGCAAAAACCCCATTTATATCGAGAACCAAAATGGCGAGGTGATTTACGATGGCCCAAGTGCCGCCATCGCGCCAAAGGAGGTCGAAAAACTGCTTGCTTGGCTAAATGGAGAATCTTACAATATCCATCCAATTATTGCCGCTGCCATACTCCATTATCAGTTCGTTTCTATTCACCCCTTTGCCGACGGTAACGGTCGCACGACGCGCATCTTGACCATGTTGTACCTTGGCCTTCGCGACTACGACTTTCGCGGTTCGTTAGTGCTCGATTCCTATTACTCTATCGACAAAAAAGCCTACTACGGTGCGCTTCACGAAGTTCAGGGTGCCACCTACAATTCCGCCATCGAAGCAAATCTGGGACCATGGATAAACTACTTCTCAGATGGGTTTTTGTCGTCAGTGACCGTGTTGTCTGCCGAAGTAACGCTGCTCTCCAGCTTGGCGAAAAATGCCCCAACTGGGCAAAAAATCTCGCGCGAAGAAGCCGACCTCTTGAGCTATATTCGACAATTTGGCTCGATCGCATTGTCCGAAGCCGAAGGCGTGTTGCCAAATACTCCGCGCCGCACCATTCAGCGCAAACTAAAAAGTCTAGTGGACGCAGGATATATCAGCGCCAAAGGGACCACCAACGGTACGAAATACGTGGCAAAAGACGAACCAACCTAATCCCTTCATTGTGACCGCACCTCCCTTTCGCCGTTGCGAAGAACCATATTCTCCAGCTTTTCGCAACTCTGAAACAACAGAGTAAAGATTCTCACCAATCTGTCAAAAAACTCTTGACAAAACACAAGTAGTGTGCTACAATGGGGGCAGAATCGGAATTTATTTATAGGTAAACCCGGTTCGAACCAAGACAGTTAGAAGGTGTAACTAAATAGGTGTGGGCCATGTAATATGCTCCCCATCTAGATGGGGCTTTTTGCTTGCAAAAAGCCGAACATAAAGCACCCTAATTGTCCAGTACGTTTAAAATCATTTCATCATTGAAAATACCTATGTCATTGCGAGGCGCAACAGTGCCGAAACAATCCAGAGTCTTTCATTTATCCTTTTCTGCTACCCGCTAGCAGCATTATGCTCGCGAACTATTTCGTGGCCGTGATGCTGCTAGGGGGACTTCACTTGCCCCGAGAGCAAAAAATTTGCCCACCGGTGGCGTTGTAACCGGTAAGAGGAGGATTATAGATGGTAAATTGTGAAAACCCGACAATAAACGGTTATGGAGATGTATACGATTATCATAACGTATTGACTTTTAGGGCGTCCGTAGATGGATGGTTGGGCGGTAAATCTGCCGTTATTGGGAGAGAAGGAGTTTACGGATGGATGCGAAAACGGGTAGAATTGAGTGAAAATATTGCTGCCTTAATTGAATTCAGGACCACCCAGCCTGAAATGATGGAGCGACTAGGTATAAAATTGTATGACTCTATCATGACGTACGGTGACAACAAGGATTTTTACAAACACATTGACATATCATATTGCGGCAGTGGTCATGCCTGCGCAGGAGAAAAGATCCTTTTGAATTGTTACCAAAATGGTTGCCGTGGTTTTTGCATGGCGTTAAACATTACAACGGCATAAGGGAAAAGGGTCAGGCAATACAACAGAGCAGAGGGAGGTGATGGAGTGAGAAAAGAAGAGGGGAAACCCCGCTGGTGCGATTAGCGGGGTTTTTCAAGCACTGGATTTTGGATTATGAGCGAACCTTCCACCACCGTCTCGATCCCAGCCGCCTCCCCTGGCGGCCTCCCTTCTTCCACTCAAAACTCCAAAATTTGATATAGTTTAAAAATGAAAGTATTGATTTTGAGCTGCAAAATGGGCGCAGGGCACAATGCCGCCGCCGCCGCCATTCAGCAAGAGTTCATCCGTCACGGCCACGAATGTGTGCTGCAGGACACCCTGGCCCTCAAATCCCAAAATCTATCCGGTTCTGTCTCCAAAACCTACGACAATCTAGTAGGCTATTTTCCCCACCTGTTTGGGCTCATCTATCACCTGGGTGAAGCGTGGGGTGCTACCAAAATATTGTCGCCAATATATCTCGCAAATCGAAGTCCCGCCCGCGAACTTTACAAATACATGGCCAAGCACAATTTTGACGCTGTAGTGACAACGCACTTGTACGCCATGGAGCAACTTTATTTTATTCGTCGCAAACACGGCGACCAAACCCCGTTCTACGCTCTGCAAACCGACTATGTGCGCGCTCCTCTTTTTGCCGAGTCCAAGCTAGACGGTTATTTTATGCCCACTCAAGAAGCCGCGGACAGATGCGCCAAGCAGGGGATCGACCCCGCCAAAATCCACCTCACCGGCATCCCAGTAGACGCAATTTTTCACCAAAAAACCACCAAATCCGCCGCCCGCTACAAGCTCAGTCTCAGCCCCAGCACAAAAATCTTCCTCGTCACCCTAGGCGGCGCCCAGCCGCGCCGTGCCGTCCAGCTTTGCCACCTGCTTTTGCAAGGTGCTTTAGCCGACGAAAAAATCTTCATCCTCACCGGTAGCAACCAAAAGCTCAAAGACCTCTTGCACCAAAATTTCGCCGAGCGGCCAGCCGTAAAAATCTTGGATTTCATGCCCAGCACCAAAATGCACCTCTACATGGCCGCCGCCGACGTCATCATCGCCAAACCCGGCGGTTTGACCAGCACCGAGGTCGCCGCCATGGGCCGGCCGCTAGTCCACACCATACCCATCCCAGGTGGCGAACCCTCCAACGGCCGCTGGTTTGCGCAAAGAGACATGTCCATCTATGCACCCAAACTAGCAGATGCCGCCCGCGCCGCCCGCAGCCTAATGGACAATCCCGCCCAAGCCCGCCAAATGGTCGCCAGTCAACGCCGTCATCTCGTACCCCACAGTGCCGCCAAAATCGTCAAAATCCTTGAGCAGCAAGTGGGCAAGGGCAAGTGAAAAAAACTCTCTACTACGCCGACGAGCTAAACGACGACTTCGAAGAAGCCGGGCGCTCTCATCCTCCGCGGGTGATAGACAACAATTACGTCTACGACCGCAAAAACCCGCTTTGGCGCGCGCTGTCGTTTTTTCTCTACTATTTTGTCGCCGCGCCGTTGATGTTTTTGTTCGCCAAGGTCGTTTTCGGGCTCAAGATCAAAGGCCGCGAAAACTTGCGCGACCTGCGCACTAGCGGCTTCTACATCTACGTCAATCACACCCACTGGCTCGATGCCGCCTTGCCGGCCATAGTCGCTTGGCCGCGGCGGACTTTTGTGGTTTGCGGGCCCAGAGCTATGGACCCGCCGCTTTTGCCGGGCGTGGTACCAATGCTCGGCGGTGTGCCGCTCAACATCACCCCCGCCGGCAAAATCCGCTTCCGTGCTTTTCTCGAAAAACAAATCCGCCGCGGCCGCGTCGTCGCCATCATGCCCGAAGCACACGTTTGGCCCTACTACAACAAAATCCGTAAGTTTAGCGAGCGCTCCTTCACCTACCCCGTGCGCCAAAACGCACCGGTGGTCGGCTGCGTTGTCACCTACCGCCGCCGCAAACTTTTCCCAAACCTCCGCCCGCTCATGACCATCACCATAGACCAGCCCATCTACCCATCCGAATGGGCCAACGCCCCCGACCCCAAAATGTTTTTGCGCAATCGAACGTTGAACTTCATGCGCCGCACTGCCAGGGCAGAGCAAAGCTACGCCCACGTCAAATACCTCAAATATCGTCGCCGCAGTTAATGCTTGTGGTATAATTGCATCATGGAAGACCTATCACAATACCTGCCGTTTCTAATTCCGCTAGTCATCATCCAGCTTGGCCTGATGGTCGCCGCGCTCATCCATGTTTTTCAGCACAAGACCTATCGCGTTGGCAGCCGCGCGCTTTGGGCCATCATTTGCCTTCTGCTCGGCATCATCGGCCCAGTATTGTATTTCGCCATCGGCAAGGCCGATGAATGAACCCCGCTGCGTCCATTGCGCATCTTTCCAAAAGTTTTGGCACCAGCAAAGTAGTAAATGACATTTCGTTCGACGTGCCAGAGGGCAGTATTTTTGGTTTCATCGGCCCCAATGGCGCTGGCAAAACCACCACCATGAAGATGATCCTCGGCCTGCTCCCGGCGAGCAGCGGCACGGTCCACGTTTGCGGCGAGCCGGTCCGTTTTGGCGCCACCGCCACCAACCGCTTCGTCGGCTACCTGCCGGACGTGCCGCAATTTTACGGCTACATGCGACCTATGGAATACTTAGAGTTGTGTGGCGAGATCGTAGGTATGTCCAGCGCCAAAATCCGCCGCCGCAGCAAAGAGCTCCTGGGGCTGGTTGGGTTAGGCGAGGCCAACAAAAAAATCAGTAGCTTTTCGCGCGGCATGAGACAGCGGCTGGGCGTAGCTCAAGCTCTGCTGGGCGAACCCAAACTCCTCATCTGCGACGAACCAACTTCGGCTCTCGACCCAGTCGGCCGCAAAGAAATCCTCGACATCCTCAGGCAGATCAAAGGCAAAACTACCGTGATTTTTTCTACCCACATCCTTTCCGACGTCGAGCGCATCTGCGACCGCGTGGCGCTTATCAACGGCGGGCGCATTGTGCTGGAGGGCCGTCTGGCCGAGCTCAAAGCCAGTCGCCAGTCCGACGCTCTGCACCTGGAGTTTGCCACTCCGGCAGACAAAAAACATTTCGTGTCTGCCGCAAATGGTCTAGCCAAAAAACTCCAGCAAACCAACACCGAAGTCACACTGCACGTCGGCGACCTCGCCGCCGCGCAACTAGCCGTCCTCCGCATCCTCTCGCAAAAGGAGATTCTGCCGCTCAAATTTGACGTGCTGGAACCCTCCATCGAAAGCCTATTTCTAAAGGCGGTCAAATGAAAGCTTTTCTCGCCTTTACCAAAAAAGAGCTAGTCGAAAGTTGGCGCACCTATCGGCTAGCCGTCATGCTCGCGACCTTTGCGATCTTTGGCATCATCAGCCCGCTACTGGCCAAACTCATGCCCGAAATCTTGAAGGGCGGCATGGGCGACACCGGCATCGTCATTACCGTTCCCGACCCCACCGCTTTGGACGCTTGGACGCAATTCTTCGGCAACATCGGCCAAATGGGCATGCTGGTGCTAATCATCGCTTTTTGCGGCATTATGGCCAGCGAACTCAGCCGCGGCACGCTGGTAAATCTGCTCACCAAAGGTTTACCGCGCCACACCGTTGTTTTGTCCAAGTTCCTCGTCGCCACCATAGTCTGGACCGCCAGCTATCTAGTTTCTCTGGCGATTTGCTACGCCTACACCGCGTACTTTTGGCCGGGCAGCCAGCTGCATCACGCCGCTTTGGCCTTTGGCGGCCTGTGGCTGTTTGGCCAGCTAGTCATCGCCCTGCTGCTGTTTGGCGGCACACTGTTCAAAAACATCTACGGCGCCCTGCTGACCTGCGGCGGGCTAATCTTGGCCGCCAACCTCCTAGCCATAGTCCCCGAAACGCAAAAGTACAACCCACTTTCCCTCGTTGGCAACACATTGAGCTTACTCAGCGCCCAGTCCACCCCAACAGATTTCGCCCCAGCCTTCGCTCTCGCGGTCGCCCTCATCGTCGCCTTCGTCCTCGCCACCATCGCCATCTTCAACAAAAAACAAATCTAATCAATTTTTGCGCGGCGTATTCGCCATCCCATCCATCAAAATCAGATTAAAATAAACACTAAATTTCAGCGCCGTGTTCAGCGCCCGCGCCGCCACGCGCTTAATGTCAGCCGCGACAGATTCCAGCAAAGCCGGCTTATTTTCTGGCAATGAATATATTTTTATTAGTGCCATTATCCTTCGATTCTACCACATATCCCGCCGCCGGGTCGGCAAAATGCGAACCTATCAGCAGTACGCCCCCGCCAGCAACTCCTTCCAGCATTTTCTTCCGGCTTGCCACCGCCAGATCTTTATCCCAGTCTGCCTCCGTGCTCCACTCTGGGTGCGCCACCTGGCAAGGATGGTGCAGCGCGTCACCGGTAATCACCGCCTTCTCGCCGCCAGATTCTATCGCCACGCTCACATGTCCCGGCGTATGTCCCTTGGTCGGCACCAAACGCACATTGTCGTCCAGCCTATAATCCTCCTCCACTAGCCGCCCCAAACCCGCCGTCATCACCGGCTCCACCGAGTCCACAAAAGCCGCCCGGTCGTCGTCAATCTCGCCCTCCGGCCCGCCCTCCCAATATTCATATTCCTCTCGCACAAAAATATATTCCGCATTGGCGAATGTCGGCACCCATTTGCCGTCCTTCGAAATCGTATTTCCGCCCACGTGGTCAAAATGCAAGTGCGTGCACACCACGTAGTCAATATCCGTCTTCTTCACCCCCAGTCTATACGACTCTTGTACAAAACCAATACGCAAATTGCCCCACTCCGGCACATCCGTCCTCGTCTTGCCATGCCCGCAGCAGGTATCCACCAGAATATTTTTGCCGCTAGACTTCACCAGAAACGCCTGCACCACCGCTCTCAACCGCCCGTCCTCATCTGCAAAATTCGGTCGCAAAAAATCCATCCGCCGAATATTCTCCGGCGTGGCTTCTTTGATGATGCCCTGAATCACTTCCCCAGCTTTTTTCGACTCCAGCTCCACCAGCTGAAATATCTCAACGTCTCCGACCTTCCACCGCGCCCCACCTCTCTCTCTCTCTCTCTCTCTCTCTCTCTAGTTGCCGCTATCATTGCTACTCCCCAAACTCGATAACGATATGACATTTACGCCATCAGGACGGGTATATGTATATCCCGTACCAGTTATGATATTTAGTGATTTTAGCTTTTTCTTAGAAACCAGATTGTTGGAAATATCAATTAGCTTCTTTGCTGTCTCGTCAATTTCCGCCTCGATATCACCTAACTTAACTTCAACGAAAATAAAATCACCATTATTAAGTTCCACCACTTCGTCAACTTCGTTATTGTACGAATCACGATAATGATAAACCTCACCGCCAAGCTCGCGGGCATAAACAACCAAATCATGATAAACTTGGCTTTCAAATAAGAAACCAAAATAATTAAGATCGTCAAATACCGCATTGCTATCTAGATCAAGCGCCGCCACCGCGAGCGACGGATCAATCAAGTGCCGCTTCGAGCTTTCACGGAGCGTTGCCGCCGAGCGAATATGCGTCTTCCAGGCTTTTTGTTCTCGCACCATCATTAGTTTTGTCAAATCTTCAAGATAATCATAGGTCACTTGGCGGCTCAAAGTAATCCCCGCCGTGCCAATAACATCACAGTCCGTATCGGTCGCCAGAGTTTTTGTGTCAACCGTAGTCGCTATGTTGCGTGCCAAACTCTGAACCAATTTGCGCGCCTTGTTCGTGTCTCGTTTGACTTTCGCCACCCGGCTAATATCGTCACTCGTCAACAGTTTGTAATACGACTTGTTGAGCAGCAGCGCCTGCCTCTCGGTAAGACCCAGATTCTCCGGCCAGCCGCCGACAGCCAATTTTTCGGCGATCGATCGAAGTCCAATTTGATTCTGCTTTACAGACAGAGTTTTTCTAGCAAATAAATCTTTCAGGCTGACAGCGCCATTACTAATCCCAAGTTCACTCCAAGTCATAGTCGACATCTCGGTGATAACATATCTGCCAGCACCAGAGTGAAGTTCAATGTCGCTCCCCAACGTCGCCGAACCAGTTAAAATAAATTGACCTTTGGCTTTACGTTCGTCTACTTCAATCTTCGTATCGTTCCAGATGTTCGGGACTTCTTGCCATTCGTCAATCAAGCGAGGCGTATCACCAAGAAGTGCAGAAGAAGTGTCAATTTGCGCCAAAGTTTTGTTGCGTGTATTTTGCAGATTTATATCACTTTTCGCAAACTGCTTTGCTGTCTCCGTTTTTCCGCAAGCTTTCACGCCACGAACAAAAACCACGCCAGCGACCTCGAGCCCGTCCTTTATGCTGTTTTCAATAATTCTTTTTCTGTAATTCATAATCTCAGCATAGCACAAGCATCTCCAATATGTCAAGTAAAAGTCCTACAATGTGTCATGTTCTACAGACTTAAACAACCCCCAACTTTATTCATCCCACCCCTCTCGCTCGCAAGAACAATACATTATCGCCCCCTCTAGCGCGCCATAGAGACCACCCTTGCTCGCATCTTCTAGTGCCACTAATTCGTCGTGGCGGAGCCAACTTTTCGACACCGTAACCTCCGCATCGCTGCGGCCAATAATCTCTCCATCCTTGACGACAATCGCCCCAAAAGGATACTTGGCTTTCGCCGATATGTCGATAGCCACACTCATAAAATCTTCATCCGTCATCGTGAGTCCATGATAGCACGAAGACCCCACCTAGGGTATACGGTTTGATTTCTCGGCGTACCTCTAAGTCAGCCAGGTATTAGCATTCGCCTAACAGCTCAAGCGTTCAAATTAATTTTTGGCCATTTTCTATAAACTAGTCTTCTTCTCTTCCTGGAAATGCTCATAGACTGCACCGGTTGACTTATTGATAGACAAAAATCGCCTTACGATTTGAGCATCCCGTAACTCTTCGTTAGGTCGTATGCCCGAAAAGTATGCCCTCAGGCTGTAGTAGATATACTGGAAGCTGTCGTCAGCATCAACGATTTCATAGGAATAGAACACCTCGTCATTTTTTGTATTCAGGTAAGAAGTATAGATAAGTAAATTCATTATTTTTTCTAAAGATTCTGGGTCGAGCTTCTTAATAATAGTGCCATCGCGACTCCTGTCGATATAGTTTTTATTGTAGGCTACAGCCATATTAAAACCGTTAGGAAGTCGACTATCACCGCCATCGTATAATATGGCGTAACAAAGGTCATCTACCCTATCAAAACTATAACGGCCGGCATCATCATCGGCGATACTTGCGGAATCAAGAAAGAATTGCTTTAGCGCCTCGGGCGAATCGCTATCGGCATCGTATGAGTTCCATACGGTAATGGATGGGACAGAACCATCTTTCGCTAATAAACTATTGTTCACGAACCCTTCTGGGTACATTAGTTTTGGATAGTAATTCTTGGCGCGAACTATTCCAGCCACCTCGTCTCTAGTAAGTTGGCTTACGGGTTTCGTCCGGTCTATTCTAGCCAATACATCGTCTGGGATAGTATCTGTGTCGGGATATGGATTATTATTCTTTAAAGGCTCTTGCTGGCGCGGCATCATTAAGAAAGCCAAAACTCCACCCGTGATGGCAAGGAGGGCTATGCCCGCAATTAGAATTGGGATGATTTTATTTTTTCGAGGCGTTGTCGGTAAGGTGTCGAGATTGGCTTCCGGTCCAATTGGTTCGGACGAGGATACACTACTGACGCTGATGTTTGCATTGTCTTCAGTCGAATCATCCATATTAGTCACCATTATAACATGAGCGCATCTCAACAAAGAACATTCAACTAGAAAGCCATTTTCTCGAGCTTCACCCCGAGACAAAAACTCACCTTTACACCTAAAAACCCTTTGACACGTTGCTTTCACAACCAAAGGGTCTTTTATGGCTCCCCGGACTGGACTCGAACCAGTAACCTTGCGGTTAACAGCCGCTTGCGCCACCATTGCGCCACCGGGGAACATCTGTGTGCCAACATAATCCTTCGGCAACTCTCCTCGCCTTCGCTTCGAGTTACCCAGGACTACACTTACAATCTTATCCTCTTAAACCCAGTTAGTCAATCACTCCTTATACTGACACAACATATTAGACACCTTCAATAGATAATTTAATCTGAAGGAGGTATCGGTGAGAGTAAATCCCAAACTAATTATCCAAACCCTCAATAAGAATAATGGCGCTGTTAGGAAAAC
>Ga0209755_10002266_pt1 | contig 26824 bp, 23 predicted proteins | sample TergutCo191P1_FD_187301 | JGI IMG/M metagenome (GOLD analysis project Ga0209755, IMG submission 187301) | Cornitermes sp. P1 segment gut microbial communities from Petit-Saut dam, French Guiana - Co191P1 (SPAdes) (version 2) | ecosystem: Host-associated > Arthropoda: Insects > Digestive system...
TTGGGGGGGGGGGGGGGCTGATGTTCCAGGAAATCTTCGAGCCCCTCGTCGGCTTTTTCACGCCATTCAACGTTTTTCGCTACATCACTTTCAGGGGCGCCTACGCCGCGATCACGACGCTGCTGATCTGCTTTCTTTTCGGCGGCAAGGTCATAGGCGCCCTCAAGCGCTTCAGGGTTGGGCAGTCGGTGCGCGACGACGGCCCCGCGACGCATCTTGCCAAATCCGGCACGCCGACTATGGGGGGCATTCTCATAATCGGCTCGGTTGCCGCGTCGATGCTGCTGTGGGGGGACGTCAGGAACGATCTTGTCTGGCTCATTCTGATTTCCTTCGTGGCCTTTGGCGCCGTCGGCTTTCTTGACGATTACCTCAAGGTCACGCGGCGCAGCTCGGCGGGGCTGCCGGCCTGGGGGAAGCTGGCCGGGCAGTTTGCCGTGGCGCTGGGCGTCGTTTTGTACCTGTACTTTTCGGTGGGCGACGAGATCACCCGGCTGCACATTCCGCTTTTCAGAAACGTCATTGTGGACATGGGCGCGCTCTGGATTCCGTTTGCGGTGCTGCTGGTAATGGGCTCCAGCAACGCGGTAAACTTCTCGGATGGATTGGACGGGCTGCTGGCGGGCCTTTTGATAATGGTGTTCATAGCCCTGGCGATCATCTCCTACCTTACCGGGCGCTACGACTTTTCGGAGTACCTGGGCATTCCGTTCATTTTGGGGGCGGGGGAGCTGACCGTGCTGTGCCTTGCCATCATCGGCGCGCTTGTGGGGTTCCTTTGGTTCAACTCGCATCCGGCCGAGGTGTTCATGGGGGACGTGGGGAGCCTGGCGCTGGGCGGCACGGTGGCGTCGATTGCGCTGGTTCTCAGGAAGGAGCTGCTCATTCTGATTATTGGCGGGGTGTTTGTGCTGGAGATAGCGTCGGTGATTATCCAGGTGGCCTCGTTTAAGCTGAGGGGGAAGAGGATCTTCAGGATGGCCCCCCTGCATCACCACTTTGAGCTGTCCGGCTGGGCGGAGTCGAAGGTCGTTGTTCGCTTTTGGATACTGGGGGGGCTTTTCGCGATCATTGCCCTTTCGATTCTGACGATTCAGTAAAGGGGGGGAGGCAATGCCCTTGAGGGAAGAGCGCCAGGCGCTCCGCTACGACTACATTCTTTTCGCCATCGTCGTGCTTCTGACCCTGCTGGGGCTTGTGACGCTGTACTCGGCCTCCTACCTGTTTGCGCTGAACCAGCCGTGGCGCTTTGCCCGGGGGGGGGCGCCGCTTGCCAGCAACATCGTGGCCTGCGCGATTATGGTTGTTTTTTTTCCGGCGCTGGCGCTTGTCAGGCTGGACATTCTCAAAAAGGGCCGGTTTGTCTTCGCCCTTGTGGCGTTCACGGTTTTCATCAACCTGCTTCCGTTCGTGCCGCTTTTCCAGAGAAGCGGCCTTGAGCCGGGCGGCGCCAGGCGCTGGATTCTCATGGGCGGGCTTAGCTTTCAGCCGTCCGAGGTCATCAAGCTGGCGCTGCCCCTGTATCTTGCGTACATTCTTGACAAAAACTCCGAGCGGCTGAGCCATTTCCTGTACGGGCCTTTGCCGCCGGCGGTTGTCACGGCGATCTTCGGGGCGCTGGTTTTCTTTCAGGGCAACTACTCGGAGGTGGCGCTGATTGCGCTTGTCAGCTTCGCGATATGCTTCGTCGCGGGCATTCGGCTGCGCTGGTTTGCCGGCGCCGCGGCGCTGCTAGCGCCGTTTGCCCACATCCTGGTTTTCGGCAACCCCGAGGGGCGCCTGTACCAGCGCATCCACAGCTTCCGCAACCCCGGGACGGACGTCTTGGGCGCGGGCTACCAGATCGAGATGAGCATGGAGGCCGTGAGGGCAGGCGGCTTCTGGGGCAGGGGCATCGGCCAGGGCTCCGTGAAGACGGCGATTCCGGAGGTTCACGGCGACTTTGTCTTTGCGTCCTACGCCGAGGAGTTCGGGCTTTTGGGCGTGTTTCTGCACCTGGCGCTTGTCGGCCTTTTTGCGGGCATAGTTTTTTACGTCGTGTGGCGCGGCAGGGATCGCTTCGCGCAGATTCTTGCGTTCGGGCTTGTGACGCCGATTGTCATGCAGACGCTGCTTAACGTCGCGGTCGTGGCAAACGTTGTTCCCACCACGGGGATTGCGCTGCCTTTTGTTTCGTCCGGAGGATCTTCCCTGCTTATGACGCTCTGCGCCTCCGCGCTGCTTGTGAACCTTGCCAGGCGCCATGCGCTGTCCATTGATAAGGAGGGGCGGAATGCTGGGTGATTTTGTTTACACTGAAGAGGACGCCGCGGGCTGCGGCTCCGGGGCCGCTGCCGCCGGCGGCGGGGGCTCGGGCGGCGCAAGGGGCAGGGACGGCGCCTCGCGGGGGGTCGAAAAGGCGCTCAGGCGCTTTCTCGCCCTTGCCGCGATCACCGTGTGCGGCGGGCTTGTCTGGTGGCTTTTCATAAGCCCGATGATGATGCCGGCTACGGTGAGCGTGTTTTCCTTTCCCGGCTTCGACGCGGCGGCGGCGCTGCGCCACGCGCGCATTGGCGACGGCGCCACTTTCGCGTCGGTCAACGCGGCCGAGGCGCAGGCGCTGCTCGCTGCCCACCCGCTGGTCGAGTCGGCGCGGGTGGCGAAGAGCTTCCCTGACAGGATTTCGATTCACCTTGAGCCGCGCCAGGCCGTTGCCGTCAGCATTGCCAGGATTGGCGGCAGGATGCAGCCGGTGTACTTTGACAGGCACGGCGTGGCCTTCAGGGTCGGCGGCTCCGCCGCAGGCGCCGCCGCAGGCGCCCCCCCCCCCTGGCTGCCGGTGGTTTCCGGCCTGCACAGGGAGCCGCTTGCGATTTACCTCGGCGCCAGGCTTCCGGAGCCCGTCCTGCCGCTGTTTGCCAGGCTTGGCGCGATCACGGACGAGGAGCCCGGGATATGGCAGGCGATTTCCGAGATTGGCGTGGCGTGGAGCGACAGCGGCGCTTTCGATCTTGTGCTGCATCCTGTCAACACCTTTGTCAGGATCAGGATGGGCAGCGACATTACCGTGGAAGGCATTTTCTACGCGCTTCTGATGCTCGACGTGGTGGGCCGGCTTGGCGATGGCGCGCCGAGCGAGATTGACGCGAGATCCGGCATTGGCGTGCTTGCCAGGGAGGGCCCGCGCGTTGGAGGGTAAAATTGTCGGCCTTGACATTGGGACCACCAAGGTCTGCGCCGTAATCGGCGAGCGCAACTCGAAGGGCCTCATTGAAATAACCGGCGTGGGCACAAGCCCCTCGACCGGGATGCGCAAGGGCGTGGTGGTCAACATCGAGTCCACCATCAGGTCCATCACCGCGGCGATCGAGGCCGCGGAGACTATGAGCGGCCAGGAGGTTCACCACTGCTGGACGGGCATTGGCGGCAGCCACATCGAGGGGATCAATTCCCGCGGCGTGGTGGCGATAACCGGGCAGAAGCGCGAGAACCGCGAAATCAGCGTGGACGACGTCATCCGCGTCATCGACGCGGCGCGCGCGGTGGTGATTCCGCTGGATCGCCAGATTATCCAGACCATTCCGCAGTGCTACATCGTGGACGACCACAGGGGCATTAAGGACCCGCTGGGCATGATAGGCGTGCGGCTGGAGGCGGAGGTGCACATCATCACCACCTCGGCGACCAGCACGAAGAACCTCATCAAGTGCGTGAACCGCGCGGGCTTCGAGGCAAACGCCTTTCTGCTGCTTCAGGTTCTGGCCGCCGGCCGCGCGGCGCTCACCAGGCAGGAGCAGGAGCTTGGGGTGGCGCTGATCGACATTGGCGGCGGCACCACCGACGTTCTTGTCTACTACGACGGCGCCCCCTACTCGACCTTCACGATTCCGGTGGGCGGCTGCGAGGTGACGAAGGACATTTCGGTCATCAAGAACATTCCGGTGGACACGGCGGAGGACATCAAGCGCAGGTGCGGGTGCTGCTGGGAGCCGATGCTCGAGGACGAGGAGATTATTGTCGACATGGCGGGCCGGGCTCCCATGCCGATTCCCAGCTCGCACGTTTACGAGATCGTGCGGCCGCGCATGGAGGAGATTTTCGACCTCATAAAGCAGAAGCTGGACTGCATCAACCCGCGGCCGCTGACCGGGGGGGTGGTGATAACCGGCGGAGGCGCGGCGCTCACCGGGGCGGTGGAGCTTGCGCAGGAAATTTTCAAAAGGCCCGTGCGCCTCGGCGCCCCGATTCGCTTTGAGAATTTGGGCGGGCTTGTCGGCGAGTACTGCTCGCCGGAGTACGCCACGGCGATAGGGCTAGTGCTGGAGGGCGACGAGAAGGAGGCCGAGGAGCTTGCCGACAGGAAGTCGCCTTTCCCGCCCCTTTCCTCGAAAATCGGGAAGAAGCCCGGCTTCTGGAAGAAAGTGGCGGAGTGGCTGAAAAACGGCCTTTTTTAGCGGCGGCCGCCGCCCTTTTGCTGGGCAAGCGGGCTGGCGGCTGCGCCGGCGCACTGCGGTAGGCGCCGGCGGCGCGGCGGACGGCTCGCTTTTAAAATGCCGGATATGGGAATGTTTTGGGGCTTTGGGCCTTTTGCGCCGCGCTTCCCGCGCCGCGCTTGGGGCCGCGGCCGCTTGCAGATAAAAGAAATGGGAGGAAAAAAGGTTACCATGATGAACATTTTTGCCGTGAGGGAATTCGTGAATGTCGCGCCTGCAGAGGAAACAGGATATTCGGAGCTGCCTGCGCCGCTGGACGTGGGAATGCCGTCGCCCGCCAAGATAAAGGTAGTTGGCGTGGGGGGGGGGGGGGTCAAACGCCGTGAACCGCATGATTGAGAACGAGCTTTCGGGCATCCAGTTCATAGCGGTGAACACGGACGTGCAGGATCTTTACAGCAAAAGCAACGCGAAAATCAGGCTGCAAATCGGCTGCAAGCTGACGGGCGGCCGCGGCGCCGGCGGCAAGCCCGAGGTCGGGGAGAGCGCCGCGAAAGAGGACATGGACAGGCTTAGGGAAATAGTGGCGGACGCCGACATGGTGTTCGTGACGGCCGGCATGGGGGGCGGCACCGGCACCGGCGCCGCGCCTGTCATTGCGAAGCTCGCCAGGGACTTGGGCGTGCTTACGGTCGGCGTTGTGACGCGCCCCTTCGGCTTTGAGGGCGAGGCAAAGAGAAAGCTGGCCGAGGAAGGCATAAGCAGGATGCGCGAGTCCGTCGACACCCTCGTCGTGATTCCCAACGAGCGGCTTTTGGACGTCTCGGACAGAAGGACGACGGTGAGCAAGGCCTACCGCATGGCCGACGACGTTCTGCGCCAGGGCGTGCAGGGCATAACAGATCTGATTACCCGCACGGGGCTTGTCAACACGGACTTTGCCGACGTCGAGGCTACGATGAGGGGCCAGGGCGACGCGCTCATGGGCATCGGCGTCGGCTCGGGCAACGAGCGCGCGAAGGAGGCCGCCAGCAGCGCCATTGAAAACCCGCTCCTTGAGGACACCAGCGTCGAGGGCGCCACCAGGCTTTTGGTGAACATCGCCGGCTCCGAGGAGATTTCGATCGTTGAGGTTGGCGAGATAATGAACGCGATCAAGGCAAAGGCGGATCCGGACGTCGTGACGATTCACGGCATCACTGTCGACCCCGAGCTGGGGGACAGCATCAAGGTGACGGTGATTGCCACGGGCTTCAGGGACAGGGCCGGCGCCGCGCGGGGCAAGGCGGAGCCTTTTTCAAGGCCCTCGGTCTCGCGCGGGAAGGTTTTGAGCCCGGAGCTTTTCGACGCCATGCGCGGCCTTGGCGAAAGCGGCAGGCCGAATAAGGCCGATCCCTACGCGGGCTTCATGGGGTACAGGGGAACGACGGGCGGCTTTGCCGGCGGGGAAGACCTGAGCAGGCCGACCATCCTTCGCAGGTACGACCCCGAGGCGGAGGGCGCCGCCGGCGAGGAGCAGGCGAAAAGGCAGGCCTCCGGCGGAAGGGGCGCATAAGCCCAAATGCCCGGCCCCGGCGCCCCTGAGCCCTTTCCGGCAGAGCCGATTTCGGCGGCGCCCTGCGCTTCCGCGCGCCCTGCGCCAGGGCCTTCGGCGCCGGCCGGCGGCGCCGCGCCTGAAAATGCGCCGCGCGCTGAAAATGCGCCGCGTATTGAAAATGCGCGCCGCCTTGAGGCGCGCCGCCTGCTGGACAGGTTCTGCTCGCGGCTTGCGGCGGTTCGGCGCTGCTCGCCGGCGACGGTCGAGACCTACAGGGGCGAGCTGCGGCGCTTTCTCGAGTACGCCGGGGAGTGCGGGCTGTGGCTTGAGTCCGCGGCGCCGCAGGAGCTTGCCGGCTATGTCTCGCATCGGCGGGAGTCCGCCGGGCTTGACCCGCGCTCGGTGGCGAAGGCGGTTTCCTGCCTGCGCTCTTTTTTCCGCTTTGCCGCGGAGGAGGGCCTGCGCCCGGACAATCCCGCCTCGCTGCTGGAAAGGCCCTCGCAGCGGCGCCGCCTGCCTGAGGCGATGGACAGGGAAACGGTGGAGAGGGTTCTCGGCGCAATTGACTTGGGGGGGGCGCTTGGGGTGCGGGATCGCGCGCTTTTCGAAATGATTTACTCGTCCGGCCTGCGCGTGTCGGAGGCCGCCGGCATGAACGTGCGCGACGTCGACTTCGGCGAGGGCATAGCCAGGGTGAGGGGAAAGGGCAGCAAGGAGCGCGTCGCCGTCTTCGGCTCCGAGGCCTCGGCGTGGCTGCGGCGCTACCTTGATGAGTCAAGGCCGGCGCTGGCCCGGGGGGGGGGCGCCGCCGGCAGCGGCGCAGCCAGTGGCAGCGGCGCCTTTGGCGGCGCGGGGAGGGGCTCGGGGCCCGCGGCGCTTTTCATCGGCAAAAGCGGGAAGAGGCTTTCGCGCAAGGGGATTTGGAAAAACTACGCGAAGTACGCGGCGCTTGCCGGGGCGGGCTCGCGCGTTCACGCGCTGCGCCACAGCTTCGCGACGGGGCTTTTGCAGGGCGGCGCCGACCTGAGGACGGTGCAGGCGCTTCTGGGCCACTCGGATCTTTCCACGACGCAGATTTACACCCACGTGGACGCGAGCCTGCTGAAGGAGAGCCATCGCAGGTACCTTCCCCGCCTTGGCAAGGGGCGGCTTTCGGAAATGGCGCCGCCTTTGGAAAAGGCGCCGCTTTCGGGGAAGGCGCCGCCTTTGGAAAGGGCGCCCGGCGGCGGGGGGCGGGGGCGGGAATGAGGCTCAGGAAGGACACGCTGATTGCGCTTGCGGCGCTTGGCATCATAGCCGGCTCGATAATGCTGTTTTACCACCACGAAAGAAGCAGGGAGCGCAGGAACTGGGCGTGGCGCATCGCCGACGCTGGCCCCCGGGGGGCGGTGCCCAGAACCATCGAGGGGCTTGTCGAGGCGATTGCGCTTTACGAGGAGCGCATCGAGCGCCACGTTCGCGACGCGGCGCAGACCGCGGCGTACTGGAAGATACTCGGGCACAGGCTCGCCGACCGCGGGATGCACAGGGACGCGGTCTACGCGTTCGAGCGGGCGATCCGCATAAGCGCCGACGACCCGACGCTGTTTTTCCTGCTTGGCGAGTCGGCCTCGGTGGTCGCGGGCTCCTCGCTTGACGTTCCGGCTCTGGGCGGGCCCGCGCCTTCTGAGAGGGACGCGTACTTTGCGCTGGCGGAAAGGGCTTTCCTTCGCGCCATCGAGATGGACGCCACCTACGGCCGGCCGCGCTTCAGCCTTGGCGTCATGTACGCCTTCGACCTTGACCGCCCGCAGGACGCGATTGCGCAGCTTGAGCGCTTTTTGCAGATTTCGCCGAGGGACATAGCGGCCATGTTCGTGCTGGCCAGGGCCTACGTCATGACCGAGCAGTTTTTCCCGGCCATCGAGCTGTTCGAGAGGATTTTGTCGATGAGCAGGGATCCGTCGGTGAGGGAGCGGGCCGAGGCAAACCTCGGCGAGCTCAGGGAGTTTTTGCGCAATGGCTGATCGCGGGCTTTTGGACCTGATCATCGCCAGGCTTCCGGCGCTGAAGGAGCGGGAGAGGATTGCGCTTTGCGAGTCGCTTGAGGGGGAGAGCGACCTGCTTTTGCGATCGAGGCGGGACATTGAGGCGCTTTTGGGGCGCAGGCTGGGCGCGGGCTGGGACTTGGGCCCTGCGCGGCTTATGGCAGAGCGCGACGAGCGCGGCGCCAGGGCGCGCGGCATTGGCTGGGTTTCCTGGCATAGCGCCGCGTACCCGCCGCTGCTCAGGGAGATTTACGATCCGCCGGCAGTTTTGTTTTTCAGGGGGAGCCTGCCCGACCCGGAAAGGCCCCTCGCCGGCATTGTGGGGACAAGGCGCCCCAGCCCGGCGGCCGCGGCGCAGGCCTTCGACGTGGCGAGGGGGCTTGCGCTGGGCGGCGTTTCGGTTGCGTCGGGCCTTGCGCTGGGCGTGGACTCGATGGCGCACAGGGGCTGCATCGAGGGCGGGGCGCCGACGTATGCGGTGATGGGCTCCGGCCTTGACGGGATTTACCCGGCGTCGAACAGGGCGCTGGCGCGCAGGGCGCTGGAAACCGGCGGCGGCCTGCTTTCCGAGTACCAGCCGGGCGTCGGCCCGCGCAAGTGGCGCTTTCCGGCGAGAAACAGGATTGTCGCCGGCCTTTGCCGCGGGGTGCTGGTGGCTGAGGCGCCGGAGAAATCCGGGGCGCTCATCACCGCGCGCCTGGCCAACGACCACGGCCGGGAAGTCTGGGTCGCCTCCGCCGGCGCCGCGCCTGACGGGGCGGCTGGCGCGCCCGGCGGGGAAGGGGCGCGGTTTGACAGAAGGGGGACGCAAAGGCTTGCGGAGGACGGCGCGGAAGTAGTATATTCCGCATCAGACATACTTGGGATGTGGGGCATTGAAGCCCCCGGCGCCGAGCCCTGCCGGGATACGGCCGGCGCCGGCAGGGAGGCGGCTGCCGCGGCGGCCTCTTCCCTTGCCTGTTCGCTGGGCATTACACTGTAAGGGCGCGCGCGGCCGGGAGCGCCGGCGACACTGCGAGATGAGGGGTTTGGATATGGCGGTCATGGCAGAGGCGGAGAGGCCCGAGGGCGAAGGCGGGAAGGCGCCCGCGAAAAAGGGCGCGGCGAAAAAGGCCGCGCCCAAAAAGGCCGGCGCGGCCAAAAGCGCCGCCGGCTCGAAAAAAGGCAGGACGGCGCAGGACAGGCGCGTTCTCATCATAGTGGAATCCCCGACTAAGGCGGCCTCCTTCGAGAAGTACCTGGGCGGCGAGTACGCGGTGAAGGCCTCGATGGGCCACCTCATCGACCTGCCCAAGTCGCGAACGGGCGTGGACACGGAGAACAACTTCGAGCCGGAGTACATCACCGTCCGCGGGCGGGCGAAAATCCTCAAGGAGCTTGTCTCCGCGGCCAAAAAGTCGCAGATGGTGCTGCTGGCCAGCGACCCCGACCGCGAGGGCGAGGCCATCGCCTGGCACCTCAAGAACGCCATCGAGGCGCGCACCGACTCCTCGATCCCCATCCGGCGCATCAGCTTCAACGAGGTCACCCCGGTGGCCGTGCGCGAGGCCGTGGCCAACCCGCGCCCCATCGACGAGGCGCTGGTCGAGTCGCAGAAGGCGCGCCGCGTCTTGGACAGGCTCGTCGGGTACAGCCTCTCGCCGCTCCTTTGGAAGAAGGTAAAGAACGGCCTTTCCGCCGGGCGCGTTCAGTCGGTGGCGCTGCGGCTTGTGTGCGAAAGGGAGAAGGAGGTCGAGGCCTTCATCCCCGAGGAGTACTGGACGCTGGAGGCGGACTTCAAAATCGGCAAGTCAGCCTTCGCGGCGCAGCTCGTCAGGTGGCGCGGCGCCAAGCCCGAGCTTCCGAACGAGGCCGCCGTCAAGGAAATCATCGCGGTCATCTCCGGCTCCGACTGCGAGGTCTCCGAGATCAGGGAAACCGACAGGACGATCCGCCCCAAGCCGCCGTTCATCACCTCCGAGCTGCAAAAAACCGCGGCCAACCGGCTTGGCTTCACCTCGCGCAAGACGATGCAGGTGGCGCAGCAGCTTTACGAGGGCGTGAGCCTGGGCTCCTCGCGCGTGGGCCTCATCACCTACATGCGCACCGACTCCGTCCGCGTCTCGCCGACGGCGCTGGGCGAGCTGCGCGAGTGGATTGGCAAGAACCACCCCAAGGAGCTGCCGGAAAAGCCCAACGAGTACAGCTCCGGCAAGAAGGCGCAGGACGCGCACGAGGCGATCCGCCCGACCTACGTCGAGTACACGCCCGATTCCGTGGCGCAGCACCTGAACCGCGACCAGCTCCGCCTTTACTCGATAATCTGGGAGCGCTTCGTTTCCAGCCAGATGACGAGCGCGAAGACCCGCACGGTCAGCGCCGAGATCCGCGCGCTTTCCGCCGACGGGGAAGAGGGAATTTTCCGCGTGTCCGGCACGAAGGTCATCGAGAAGGGCTTCCACAGGGTGATCAAGGTGCTGGCCTCGAAGAAGGAGGGCGGCGGCTCGTACCCGCCGCTCAAGGCCGGGGACAAGGTGCAGGCGGAGAAATTTTTCCCCGAGCAGCACTTCACCCAGGGCCCGCCGCGCTACACCGAGGCGTCGATCATCGACATCCTGCGCGAGAAGGACATCGGGCGCCCGTCGACCTACGCGCCGATCATCTCGGTGCTGCTGGATCGCTACTACGTGGTGCGCTCGAACAAGCAGCTCGTCCCCACGGTGCTGGGCAGGAAAATCTGCGAGGTGCTGGTCGAGCACTTCCCGCATTACGTCAACGTGGACTTCACCGCGTCGATGGAGACCAAGCTCGACGAGGTCGAGGAGTGCCGCGTGAAGTGGCCGGACATGCTCCGCGAGTTCTGGGGCCCGTTCAAGAGCCGGGTGGACGAGGTCGGCAAGACGCTGGAGTCGCTGAAGGGGACGCTGGACGAGCCGACGGACTACGTCTGCGACAAGTGCGGCAAGCCGATGGTGAAAAAGCTCGGGCGCTACGGCTTTTTCCTGGCCTGCTCCGGCTTCCCGGAGTGCCGCAACCCCAAGTCGCTGCCGCTGGCGAAATGCCCCAAGTGCGACGGCGATGTGGTGGCGCGCAAGACCAAGGGCCAGCGCAAGGAGTTCTACGGCTGCACGAAGTACCCGGACTGCGACTTCATCTGCCACTTCAAGCCGATAAGCCAGGACTGCCCCAAGTGCGGCCGGTTCATGGTCGAGAAGTTCGACAAGAAAAACGGCGCGCACAAGGTCTGCGTCAACCCGGACTGCGACTACCTGCACAGCGCCGAGGAGCCCGAGGGCGAGCAGCCCGCCCCGCGGCGCCGATCGAGCGGCGCCGGCGCGGGGGAAGGCGATGACGAATAGGCGGGCGGCGGCGGGCGGCGCCCCTGGGAGCGGCGCTCCCGAGCTTCCCGCGGCGATGGCGGAGTACCTGGCCTACCTGAAGGGCGTTCGCGCGGTCGCGGCGCGGACGCTGGAGGCCTACGGCGGCGATCTGTCCGGGCTGGCGGGCTACTGCGCCGCCATTGGCGTGGAGCCGGAAAAGGCCGGCGCCGCCCACATGCAGGGCTTCGCCGCCGGCCTCGCCGCGGAGGGGCTGTCGCCGTCCAGCGCAAACCGCAGGCTTTCGTCGGCCCGCGGCTTTTACCGCTGGCTTCAGCGCTTCGGCAGGCGCGCCGACAACCCCTGCGACTCCCTGCGCGGCCTTAAGGCGCCGAAGGGCCTGCCCTCCGTGCTGTGGGAGGACGAGATGGCGGATTTCGCCGCGCTTCCCGATTGCTCGGGCATGCTCTGGCCGGCGCGGGACAAGGCGCTGATCCTGGCGATGTATTCCGCCGGCCTGCGCATTTCGGAGCTTGCCTCGCTGGGAATGAAGGCGCTGGCGCATGCTCCCGCGCATGAGGGTCCGCGCGGCGCATTCGCCGCCTTCGGCGAAGCCGCCGCCGCCGCCTTCGGCGCAGCCGCCGCCCGCGCCGTCGAGGGGGCGCGGGTCGCGGGCAAGGGCGGCAAGGAGCGCGCGGTGTTCTTTTCGCCGGAGGCGCAATCTGCCATAATGGAGTACCTGCCGGAGCGGGAGGCCCGCGTTCGCGCCGCCGGCCTTGGCGCCGGCGGCAAGAGCGCCGCCAAAGGCGCCGCCGCAGGCGCCGCCCCCGCAGGAGGCGCGGGCGGCGAATCCGGCAGCAAAGCCGGCGGCGGCGCGGCAGGCGGCGGCTTCGGCGCGGACGGCGGGGCGCTGTTCGTGAGCGCGAGGGGCAGGCCGCTTTCGGTGCCGGGGATCCGCTGGATCATCGCGCGCTACGCCGAGCGCTACGCGGCGCGGCCGGGGCTGGGAAAAAGCATCCATCCCCACAGCCTGCGCCACAGCTTCGCGACGCATTTGGTGAATGCCGGCTGCGACGTGCGCATCGTGCAGGAGATGCTGGGCCACGCGAGCCTCTCGACGACCCAGCGCTACGCGCACGTCAACATAGCGCGGCTGAAGCAGGTTTACGAAAGGGCGCATCCGCATGGCTCTTAGGGGCTTTGGCCCGCGGGAGCCGCTGAACTGCCCGGCGGCTCCCTAGGGAAGCGCCGGGCCATATTTTGGGAGGGCTGATTTTGAGCGACAGCAGAATTCACGCGACGACGGTCGTCGCGGTGCGCAGGGGCGGCAGGGTCGCCATGGCCGGCGACGGGCAGGTGACCTTTGGCAACACGGTTATGAAGGGCAACGCGCGCAAGGTGCGCCGCCTCCTGGACGGCAAGGTGCTGTGCGGCTTCGCCGGCGCCACCGCGGACGTCTTCACGCTTTTCGACCGCTTCGAGGAGAAGCTCAAGGAATACTCAGGCGACCTCGCGCGATCCGCGGTCGAGCTTGCGAAGGACTGGCGCATGGATCGCAGCCTGCGCCGCCTTGAGGCCATGCTGATCGCGGCCAACGAGGCGCAGACCCTTTTGGTCTCCGGCTCCGGCGACGTGATCGAGCCGGCCGAGGACGCCATTGCCATCGGCTCCGGCGGCAGCTTCGCGCACGCGGCGGCGCTGGCCTACCTTGACGGCTCGGACTTCTCCGCGGCGCAAATCGCCGAGAAAAGCCTGCGCATAGCCGGCAGCATCTGCATTTACACCAACACTAACATAACCCTGGAGGAGCTGGGATGATGAGCGACAGGCAGAAAGACAGCGGGCTGGAGAAACTGACCCCGAGGGAAATCGTCGCCGAGCTGGACAAGTACATTGTCGGGCAGGCGAAGGCCAAGCGCGCGGTGGCCGTGGCGCTGCGCAACCGCATCCGGCGGCTAAAGCTCGATCCCGAGCTGCGCGACGACGTCGCCCCGAAAAACATCCTGATGATCGGCCCCACCGGCGTCGGGAAGACCGAGATCGCGCGGCGCCTGGCCAAGCTCGCCGGCTCCCCGTTCATCAAGGTCGAGGCGACCAAATACACCGAGGTCGGCTACGTGGGCCGCGACGTGGAGTCGATGGTCCGCGATCTCATGGCCTCCGGCTTCCAGATGGTGAAGCATGAAATGCAGGAGTCGGTGGAGGCCGAGGCGGACAGGCTCGCCGAGGAGGCGCTGCTCGACCTGCTCGTCCCGTCCAGCGGGAAAAAGGCCAGGGCGAAAAGGGCCATGGCAGCGCCGATGGTCAGCCCGATGGGCTCGTTCTCCTTCAACCCGGACGGCTCGCCCGGCGGCGGCATCGTCGGCACGGCCATTCAGGTCGGCTTTCCCTTCGCGCCCGCTGGCGCCACGGGAGCCCGCGGCGCCGGCGCTTCCCGGCATGAAGAGGGGGATGGCGCCGATGAGCAGGCCGGCGGCGGCGCCCGTGGCGGCGCCCATGGCGGCGCCTTCGCGGATCAGGCGGCGCAAATCGGCGACGGCAATGGCGGCAATGGCGACAATGGCAATGGCAATGGCGACAATGGCAATGGCGGCAATGGCAATGGCGGCAATGGCAATGGCGAGGGCGGCGCGGCGGACGAGAAGCTCAGGGCCACCAGGGAAAAATTCAGGAAGATGCTGCGCGACGGCAAGCTCGAGGAAAGAACCGTGGAGCTGATGGTCAGCCAGAGCCCCCAGTTCCCGCCCTTCGAGATGATGGGCGTGAACATGGGCGACCTTGAGGAGAGCCTCTCCGGCTTCGCCAGCTTTTTCGGCGGCGGCAAAAAGAAAAAGCTCGTCACCGTGGCGCGCGCCCGCGAAATCATCAAGGCCGAGGAGCTTGAGAAGCTCATCGACCGCGACAGGGTCAGCGACGACGCTCGCCAGCGCGTCGAGGAGACCGGCATAATCTTCATCGACGAAATCGACAAAATCGCCGTGAAGGGCGACCGCGGCGGAGGCCCTGACGTATCGCGCGAGGGCGTGCAGCGCGACATCCTGCCCATAGTCGAGGGCGCCACGGTGAACACCAAGTGGGGGCCGGTCAACACCGACCACATCCTGTTCATCGCGGCCGGCGCCTTCACCGTCAGCAAGCCCTCGGACCTCATCCCCGAGCTTCAGGGGCGCTTCCCGCTGCGGGTGGAGCTTGACTCGCTGGGCAAGGACGACTTCCTGCGCATCCTCACCGAGCCGAAAAACGCCCTGACGCGCCAGTACGCCGGGCTCATGGCGACGGAGAACGTCGAGGTGGAATTCGCGCCGGACGCCATCGAGCGGCTGGCGGCGCTGGCCGCCGAGGTCAACTCGAAGCTGGAAAACATCGGCGCGCGCCGGCTGCACACGATCATGGAGGCGCTGCTCGAGGAGCTTTCGTTCGAGGCGCCGGACATAGCGCCGGCGAAAATCCCGGTGACGGTGGCCTACGTGGACGAAAAGCTGGCGGAAGTGGTGAAGGATCAGGACCTTGGCCGCTACATCCTGTAGTTTCGCTAAAGGAAAGCGCCCCGCTTGCCGATCTTCAAGGGGAGGGAGTGTATATGAATACTTTTGCGCAAAGCGTTGACATCCTGCACCGGGCGATGAGCGCCAACCTGGTGCGGCGCGCCGTGATCGCCGACAACATCGCGAACGCCGAGGTCCCCAATTTCAAGCGCTCGACGGTGAGCTTTGAGAGCGAGCTGGGGCGGGCGCTTGACTCCAGGCGGCAAAGGCCGGCGCTGGAGCTGGCCCAGTCCAACCCGATGCACTTTTCCAACCACCGGGAGCGGGACTGGCGCGACGTTCAGATCCGCCGGGTCGTGGATTTCGCCACCGCCTACGGCAACAACGGCAGCAACGTGGATCCAGAGCAGGAATTCACGCTGGCGCTGCAAAACCAGATGGCCTTTGACCTTTTGGCGAACGGCATCGACTTTGAGTTCGGCCAGGTGAACCTGGTGCTGAGGGGGTAGCATGAATAGATTTTTTGCGCTAAGCTGCGAGTCGCGCGGGGCGGGAGGCGAGGCATGAGCATATTCGGGGCAATCAACACGTCGGCCACCGGCCTCACTGCCAACAGGCTCAGGCTGGACGTCATCGCCGACAACATGGCAAACGTGAACACCACGCGCACCACCGAGGGCGGGCCTTTCCGCCGCGGCCGGGTGATCATGCGCCCGCGGGCCGAGGGCCCCACCTGGCGCTCGCCCTTCCTGCCGGAAAGCCTTGACGGCGGCGTCGGGCGCGGCGTGCGCGTGGTCGACGTGCAGAGGGACGAAACCCCCAACCCGCTGCGCTGGGATCCCACTCACCCGGACGCGATCCGGACCGGCCCCAGGGCCGGCTACGTTGAAATGCCAAACGTGGACATCGTCACCGAAATGATGGACATGATTTCCGCGACGCGCGCCTACGAGGCCAACGCCTCGATAATCGAGGGCTCAAAGGCCATGTTCCAGCGCGCGCTGAACTTGGGCCAAAGGTAGCAGGGAGGGCTTAGCAAATGGACGCGTCTTTTTCGATGATTCGCTCGCACCAGGGCCACATGGGGCCGCTGAGCAGCCCCTTTGCGGGGAGCGGCGCGAATATACTAAGCCTGGAAAGGGCCATAGGCGCCGAGGGCGCCGCGGGGGACGGGACTTTCCGCCGCGCCATGCTCCAGGCGCTGGACAGGGTGAGCGGCGCGCAGCACAGCGCCTCGGCGCTTCAGCGCGAGGCGATCGTGAACCCGGATTCGGTCGACGTGCATGACATAACGATTGCGCAGGCGCAGGCCAGGATGTCGCTGGATTTGACAAGAAACGTGCTAAACCGCCTGGTGCAGGGCTGGAGAGACCTGATCAACACGCGGTAGCGCCGCAGGCGGGCCGCCGCGCTTAAGGCCGCGGCGCTGAAGGGCGCGGCTTTGCGGGCTTCGGCCCTGCGGGAAAAGCCCGCAAGCAACCCTAGCAATGCAGGGGAGGGGTAACGTGAACGAGTTTGCGAAGAAGGTTTTGGGACAGCTAAAGGCTCTCTGGGGCAAGTGGTCGATCATGCAGCGCGCGATCCTTTGCGGGATCGCCGCCGCCGCCGTGATAGGGATCATTGCCCTTTTCTCCGTGTCGGCAACGCCCACTTACGTGTCCGTCATTGACGCGCCCATACAGGACGAGGACGCCCGCAACAGGATCGTCACCAGGATCAACCAGGAAGGCGTCAGGACCAACGTGACGGCCGGCGGGCTGATACAGGTGCCCGACGAGCCCACGGCCCGCCGCCTTAGGACGATACTGATCCGCGAGGACCTGATCCCCCGCGGCACCGACCCCTGGGCCATCTTCGACAGGGAGCGCTGGACGCTCACCGACTTCGAGCGGAACGTCAACCTGCGCCGCGCCCAGACCCAGATGATAACCGATCACGTCAGGGCCGTGGACGGCGTCGACAACGCGAACGTCATCATCGTCTGGCCGGAGCGCAGGCTGTTCGGGTCTGAGCAGAACCCGGTTACCGCGAGCGTCTCCATTACCCCGCGCCCGGGCAGCGACATTTCCAACAACCGAAGCGCAATCGAGGGCATTCAGAGGCTTCTCCAGCTTGCGGTCGAGGGCCTTCAGACGGACAACATCGTCATAACCGATCACGTCGGCACCATCCTAAACGACTTTGCCAACATGGGCAGGATAGACCGCCTTCAGGTAATCGAGCGCGAGCAGCGCCAGCGGCATTCTCTGGAAAACAGGCTGCGCGCCGAGCTTCTCAGCCAGCTTCAGGGCACTTTTTCCCCGGACCGCGTGCGCAGCGTCAACGTCTCGATTGACATGGACATGTCGGTGACGACGGTCGAAATCGACGAGATTATCCCCACCGTGATACGCGAGCGCACGCCTGGCCTTCCATTTGACGACTCGGAAATCGTCCCGTACCTGGTTCTCTCGCTGAGCGAGTCCGAAACCAGGTGGCGGGGGACGGGCCTGCACCCGCAGGGCCCCCCCGGGGTCGAGGGGCACGTCCCCCCGGGCTACAGGGACTTGGCGAACGTTTACGGGGAGATGATTCAGCAGACCAGGGTTCACAACCACGAAATGGGCCGCAGGCGGGTGCAGGAGGAGCGCAGCCCGCAGGTTGGCCGCACCACGGTGTCGGTCAACATCGACGGCACCTGGAGAATCGTGACCGACGAAAGGGGCAACCCCGTGGTGGCCGAGGGCTCGCTGCAGCGCGAGTTCACCCCGCTGCCTGAGGAGCAGCGCCTTGCCGCCGAGGCCCTCGTGCGAAACGCGATCGGCTTCAGCGCCGCGCGCGGCGACTCGGTGACCGTGCAGAACATTCCCTTTGACAGGACGGCGCAGTTCCTCGAGGAGGACGCGGCGCATTTCAGGCGCATACAGATCGAGCGCACGGTGATGGTGTTTCTTTTCGGCCTGGTGCTGCTTCTGGTTGGCTTCATCGTTTTCAGGATCATTGCCCGCGAAATGGAGCGCCGCAGGAAGTTTGCCGAGGAAGAGCGGGCCCGCCGCGAGCAGGCCCTGCGGGAAAGCGCCATGGCGGAGGCCGAGCAGGACGGGCTGGACGTTTCGATTTCGGTGGCGGACAGGGATCGCATGGAGCTTATGGAATCCGTGGCCAACCTTGCCAAGGAGCATCCGGAAGACTGCGCGGCGCTTATCAGAACCTGGCTTTTGGAGGAGTAAGAGATGGCAAAGGGAGGAGGAGCTTCTGGCGGGGCATCCGGCGCCAAGAAAAAAGGCGCCAAAGAGTACAGCGGCCGCCAAAAATCGGCTATTTTTCTCGTCAGCATTGGCTCGGAGCTTTCCGCGGAGATCTTCAAGTACCTGCGCGAAGACGAAATCGAGACCCTTACCTTCGAGATTGCGCGCCTTGAGACCATAGACTCCGATCAGAAGGACATGATCCTCCAGGAGTTCCAGGAGCTCATGATGGCGAACCAGTTCATCTCCACCGGCGGCATCGACTATGCCAGGGAGCTGCTGGAAAAATCGCTTGGCAGCCAGAAGGCGATTGACATCATAAACCGCCTCACGTCGAGCCTTCAGGTGCGGCCCTTCGACTTCATCCGGCGCACCGATCCGACGCACCTTCTGAACTTCATCCAGCAGGAGCACCCCCAGACGATAGCGCTCATTCTGGCATACCTCGAGCCGAACAAGGCCTCGATAATCCTGCAAAACCTTTCGCACACGATTCAGAGCGACGTGGCGCGGCGCATCGCGACCATGGATCGCACCAGCCCGGAAGTCCTGCGCGAGGTCGAGCGCGTTCTGGAAAAAAAGCTGTCAACGCTTTCCAGCGAGGACTACACCACGGCCGGCGGCGTGGAGAACATCGTCGAGATTCTCAACCTCGTCGATCGCGCCTCGGAGAAGCAGATCATCGAGGCGCTGGAGGACGAGGACCCGGAGCTTGCCGAGGAAATCAAGAAGCGCATGTTCGTGTTCGAGGACATCGTTCTTCTTTCCGACCGCGACATTCAGAAGGTCATGCGCGAGGTGGACTCGCAGGAGCTTTCCAAGGCCCTCAAGAGCGTGGAGATCGAGGTGCAGGAAAAAATCTTCAAGAACATGTCCAAGCGCGCGGCGACCATGCTCAAGGAAGACATGGAGTACATGGGCCCGATAAGGCTGAAAGACGTCGAGGAGGCCCAGCAAAAGATCGTCTCGATTATCCGCCACCTGGAGGACACCGGCGAGATTGTCATTGCGCGCTCCGGCGAAGACGAAATGGTTGTATAGGGTTGAGGTAGCGGATGGCCAAGGCAGTGTTCAGACCGGGCGAGCTGGTGCTTGTTCCCGAGAAAAAGATGATTGAGACCCCGGTCCATTTTGCGGGCTATCACGACTTTCCCCAGAAGGAGGCGGAGGTCGAGATTGAGCAGCCTGAGAGGGAGCGGTACACCGGCCCTACTGCCGAGGATCTTCGCCGCGAGGCCGACGAGTTCAGGATTCAGTGGGGCCTTGAAAAAGAGGCGATGGTCGAGGCGGCAAAGGCCGAGGCCGGCGCGATAGCGGAGGAGGCGGCCAAGGCCGCGGAGGAGGAAAGGCTCAGGGCCGCCGAGGAGGCGCAGGCGCTTGCGGCCCGCGCCGGCGAGGAGGCCGAGCAGGCCCTTGCCGAGGCGCGCGCTCAGGCGGAGGCGCTGGCCGCGGAGGCGCGCAGGGCCATTGAGGGAGAAAGAAAAGAGGCCATTGAGCAGGGCAGGGAGTCGGGCCGCGAGGAAGGCTACGCCGAGGGCAGGGCGGAGGTTGACAGGCTCATTGAGCGCACCCGCTCCGTTCTGGAGCGCGCGCAGGACAAGCGCGGGGAAATTCTTTCCGACACCGAGCGCGAGATCATCGACCTGGTGCTGCTCATGTCCAGAAAGGTCGTGAAGGCCATTTCGGAAAGCCAGCGCGAGGTGGTCGTTTCAAACGTGATTCAGGCGCTGCGCAAGGTGAAGGATCGCGGGAACGTGATTATCCGCGTGAACCTGGCCGACCTGAAGCTCACCACCGAGCACACCAAAAATTTCATCGCAATGCTCGAAGGCGCCAAGTCGGTGCAGGTGGCCGAGGACTCGTCGGTGGATCCGGGCGGCTGCATTATCGAGACCGACTTTGGCGAGATTGACGCGCGCATTTCCAGCCAGCTTGCCGAGCTTGAGGCGAAGATCCTCCAGATTTCGCCGATTAAGTCAAAGGCGAAGGCCGCCGCCGGCAGATAGCCGGGCAGATAGGGGAAAATGGGAAGCGCCGTCTTTGAAAAATACTTTGAGACAGCCGAGCGCGCCGACACGATAAAGTGCGTCGGCAGGGTGGCCAAGGTTAGCGGGCTTCTTGTCGAAAGCAGGGGCCCGCAGGCCATCATTGGCGAGGTTTGCAGAATCGAGGCGCCCAAGGGCCGCGGCGTCATAAGCGCCGAGGTTGTCGGCCTGCGCGACGAGGTCGTGCAGCTCATGGCCTTTGAGGAAACCGACGGGCTTGAGGTCGGCAACAGGGTCATAGCCCAGGGCTCAAGGCTGGAGGTGCCGGTTTCCGCGAAGCTGCTTGGGCGGGTGCTTGGCGCCATGGGCAATCCCATCGACGGCAAGGGCGAGATTGAGGCCTCGCTGGCGTATCCGGCGCTGGCCTCCCCCCCGGATCCCCTCAAGCGCCGGCGCATCACGGAGCGCATTGCCACCGGGGTGCGCGCCATTGACGGCCTTCTTTCCGTGGGCCGCGGGCAGCGCCTGGGCATTTTCGCCGGCTCCGGCGTTGGCAAGTCTACGCTGCTTGGCATGATTGCCCGCAACACCAGCGCCGACGTGAACGTCGTGGCGCTTATCGGCGAGCGCGGCCGCGAGGTGAACGATTTTATCGAAAAAGACCTGGGCCCCGAGGGGCTTGCCCGCAGCGTTATTGTCGTCACCCCCTCGAACTCCCCCCCCCTGTCCCGCCTGCGCGGCGCGTACGTCGCGACCGCCGTCGCCGAATTTTTCCGAGATCAGGGCCTGGACGTGATGCTGCTTTTTGACTCGGTCACGCGCTTTGCCCGCGCGCAGCGCGAGATTGGCCTGGCCGCCAACGAGCCGGCTGCGACCAGGGGCTACCCGCCCAGCATGTTCGACTCGATGCCCAAGCTGCTCGAGCGCTCCGGCACTTCCGACGCGGGCAGCATCACCGGCTTTTACACGATTTTGGTCGACGGCGACGACATGGACGAGCCGGTTGCGGACACCGTGCGGGGCATTCTCGACGGGCACATTGTGCTTGAGCGCCGGCTTGCGCAGGCCTACCACTACCCGGCGATCGACGTGCTGAAAAGCGTTTCCCGCCTCGCCTCCGACGTGTCAGGCCCCGAGCTTTTGAAGGCGGCGGGCAGCATCCGCCGAAGCATGGCGGCCTATGCCGAGGTCGAGGACTTTGTCACCATCGGCGCCTACAAGCCGGGCTCCGATCCGGCCGTGGACGACGCGATCGCCAAGCGCCCCGCCATCGAGGAATTCCTGATCCAGGAAGTCGGCGAGCGCTCGCCGCTTGAAAACACATTTGCAATGATGGAGAGGATTTCCGGCGTTCCAATCCCGATCGAGGAGCTTGCGCGGGGCAGGCCCGCGGGCAAGGCCGCCGGCGCGGCCGCCTCCGCTTTGGGCAGCGCCGGCGCTCCCGGCAGCCACTCAGGCAGGCCAGCAGGCCAGGCCTTTGGCGGCTTGGCCGGGGACGGCTCCGCGCCTTTCCCCGGGCTCGCCGCCGGCGCCGACGCGCAGGCCGCGAATACCGTCGCCTCCCTGTTTGCCGGCCTGGGCATCCAAGGCGCCGCGCCCGGCGCTGACGCGGCAGGCCCGGCTGCCGGGGCTTCAGGCGCTGCCGGCGCTCATGGCATCGGCGGCGGCCCGCCAGGCGCCGGCGGGGCCGGGCCTGGCGAGGGCCGGGGCGGCGGCGCATGAGGCGCTTTAGGTTCAACCTGGAAAAGGCGCTGAGGCTGCGGCAGCACAGCGAGCAGGAGGCAAAGGCCGAGCTTGGCAGGGCCGTTGGCGCCCTTGCGGAAATCGAGGGCAAAATCAGGCTAAACGCGCTTGCGCTTGCGCAGTCAGGCCGGCAGCGCTTTTCGGGGATTGCCGCCGAGGAAGGCGGCTCCGGCGGCGGCGCGGCCGGCGGCGCAAATTGCGGCGCAGTTGTCGGCGCAAGTCGCGGCGCTGCTGCGGGCGCTTTTTCGATGTTTGCCTGGAACGCCTACATCCTGCGCCTTGAGCAGGAGGCGCAGCGCCTTGCGGAAGAGGCGGCAAAGGCCGAGCTTGCCGTCGAGGAAAAGAGAGGCCTGTACATCGAGGCCTCGCGCGAGCTGAAAATGATGGAAAAGCTCAAGGAAAAGCGCAAAATCGAGTACCGCAAGGAAATGTTCGCCGCCGAGGCGCGCGAGATGGACGACCGCGCTCGCAGCGCGGCGCCGCATCTTTCTTAGGCTTCGCCGGAATTGCCCCGCGCCGCGCCGGCGCCTTGCAAAGCGCCGGCTCCCTGCGCGCCGCTCCTGCTCCTTGCAAGCCGCCGGCGCTTCCGGAAGCCGGATTTTTCGCATCCCTAATCGAAGCTGAAAACGGTCCACCTGAGCCCCGCGGCGGCGCCGGCCTTCGGGCGACTGGCGGCTCCAGCGCCCCGGGGGCCAATGCCGGCAAGCGCCAGATAGGCGTAGATGTCAAAGCGCCCGGCGCTAACCGAAATTATGGGGGAAACCATTGCGCCGGCGCCTCTTTCGGCCCTGAAATCAATGCCGAGGAAAAGCCGGCTCCGCTCGTAGGCAATCTTTGCTTTCAGCCCGGTTATCCCCCTGTCTCCGTCCCAGGGGCTCCTGCCGGCGACCGTCGTCTTCAGCGTCGCCTCGATGCCAAGGCCGAAGGCGCTCTTCCAGCCGACGGCAAAGTCCAGGCCTATTTCGCAGGCGCGCCTGCTGTCCCTCCAGGTGGCGCCGGCTCTGGCAGGGGGATCGCCGGCGCCGGGAATGCAAAACATGTCAAGATAGGCAATAGGCGCGCTGGCGGCCGCGAAAACCGCGCCACCGCTGCCAAGCTCCCGCGCAAGCATCGCCCCCGGCTCGACGACCGCCGTCATGTTCGGGCGGTTCCTCTCCCTGGCGGTGAGGATTAGCTCGTAAATCTCCTTTTCCATCAGAAAGCTCAGGGTTGTTCGGCCGCTTAGCCGGCGATCAAAGCTGAGCTTCATGTAAAGCCACAGCGAATGCTCGGTTTCCTCGCCCCTGCCGGCGAAGGCGGCGGTGATGTCCGTCTCCGCAGTCAGGCCGATGGCGTCAAATATGCCAAGGGGATCGCCCGGGAACTCCCGGGCGTAGGCAATGTAGCGCCTCAGGTAAGGCTGCCAGGCGCCGGCGAGGCCGCCGATCTCGGCGCCCCTGAAGCCCAGCTCGAAGCCGAGCGCAAGGCCGTCTTCGTGCATGCCGCGGCCTCCGAGGTCTTTGCCGCTCGCAAATGCCGCGAGGCCCGCGGCAAGAAACATGGCGGAAGCGAAGGCAAGTGCAATTGCCAGTTTTTTTTTCATAAGCTGCTCCTCAAATGCGCTTTGCAGGCAAGGCCGGGCTTTTCCGCCGGCCGCTGCTTGGGCGGGCGGAAATTTCCCCGGGCGCATTTCCTGCGTTTTTTGGCGTGATGGCGCCTCTCCCGCGCTGCCGCATGGCAGGCGCAGCCGAGCGTCGCCTAAATTTCAAATTTTGCGCAGCGCGGCGCAAAGCCTCTCCGGCTTTTGCTGAAGGGTTTTTGCTTTTTCCGCGAGGCTGCGCGGCGCGAATTGGCGGCGCGGATCCGCGCCGCTGCTATGCCGAGGGGGGGAGGGGGATCGGGGCGCGGAAAAGGAAACGGCTCGTTTTGGCTTTGCGGATTGCCATTTTTTTACCCTCCTGCTCGCGTTTTTTCGGCCGGCAGCGCCCGGCTTTTGGCGCGGGGGCGCTGCCGCTAGGAAGGCGGCGCACAAGGCGGCGCGCAAGCCGGCGCTTCCCCTGCCTTGCATTCTGCCTGCTGCCCGCGGTTTTGTCAAGCGGCTTCGCGCTTTTTTGCGGCGGCGGGGCTCCGGCGCCGCGAGCAGTCAGTACTTGAATTCGCTGCCGCCGATGAACTCTCGCAGGATGCTGTCGCCCGGCACGTGCTGCGGGGGCAGCGGCGCGAAGTTTTCCAGGAACGAAAGCAGGCGCGCGGCCTCGGCGTACTCGCGCTGGCCGGGCTTGACGGCGCGCAGGAGGGGCTCGGCGAAGTGCTTCAGCACGGGCAGCTCGTAGTCAAGCGCGGAGTTGAAGGCCGCGTCGGCTGAATTTTGGAACGGGAAAATGTATTTGCGCTCGCCCGAGCGCACTTTGGGCCACATGCGCAGCGTGAACGCGGCGGCCTTCGCGCGGAACTGCGAGTCGCGCACGATGCGCCGCAGCAGGCGGTTGTCGCTTGTGGGGATGCGGTTGTGATCGTCAAGGTTGAGCTGGGTCAGCGCGGAAACGTACAGCTTGAACTTGCTGTCGCGGGGGATGCTCGGGGTGAGCGCGTCGTTCAGCGCGTGTATGCCCTCGACTATCAGAACGGTGCGGCGGTCCATGCGGACTTTCTCGCCCACGTGCCTTTCGCTTTTGCCGGTCTTGAAGTCGTAGACCGGCAGGCTGACTTCCCTTTTCCGGTAAACCGCCTGAAGCTGCTCGTTCAGGTGCGGGATGTCCAGCGCCTCCAGGCACTCGTAGTCCGGCTCGCCGTTTTCGTCGCGCGGGGTTTTGTCGGTTCCAACGTAGTAGCTGTCCAGGTTTATCGCGACGGGCCTTATTCCCATTACCATCAGCTCGGTGGAAAGGCGCTTTGCCGCGGTGGTTTTGCCGGAGCTGGAGGGGCCGGCGAGCAGCACGGTTTTCACGGTTTCCCTTTGCGCGTAAATCCGCTCGGCTATTTCGGCTATTTTGCGCGCCTGGTGCGCCTCGGCGATTCTGATGTACTCGCGCGCCGCCTTGTTTGCTATCAGCGAGTTAAGCTCGCCAACGACGCGCACGCCGACGATGCGCCCCCATCTTTTGTACTCGCTGTAAACGCCGAAAATTTTCGGCTCGTCCGCGAAGGGGCCCAGCTCCATGGCGGGGGCCCCCTCCCCCCTGCCTCCGCCTGGGAAGCGCAGCAGGAAGCCCTCCTGATACGGCATCAGCTCGAAAACGGAAAGCATGCCGGTGCGCGGCGCCAGCGGCTCGACGCAGATGTCGATGAAGCCGCAGCACTCGTTGACCTTGATCCGCGGCGCGTTGCGCTGCTCCAAAAGCAGCGCCGTGTCGGTTTGCCGGTTTTTTGCGAATGCCGCGCGGGCTTCCTCGTAGGAGAGGTGCTTGAAGGCGATTGGGAGGTTTGCCTGCGCCAGGGCGCGCATTTCGCTTTGCAGCGCGGCGATTTCCTTTCTCGACGGCGGGTTTTTGCCGGCGCGGAACGTGTAGTAGTAGCTGTTCCCCAGCGAGTGGCCCACGTAAAGGCCGCGCTCGGGAAAGAGCCTTTGCGCCGCGACCGCGAGGAGAAACGCGAGGGAGCGCCGGTAAATCATGGCGCCCTCCGGCGACTCCATGCCAACGGGCTCAATCTCGCAGCTTACCGCCAGCCTGGCCTTGAGCGGGCGGATTTCGTTGTTCACCCTCAGCGCGATCGCCGCCGCCCCGTCAATGCCCAGCTCGCCCAGCAGCCCGTCGGCCGCGGTCCCGTACCGGCAGAATACGGCTTTTCCGCCGGCGCAGACCCTGATGCGCCCTTCGCCGCTTTCGCCGCCATTTATATTGGCAATGCCATTTGCGCTGCCTGAGCCGCCATCGATATTGCCAATGCCGTTTGCGCCGCCTTCGCCGCCACCGATGTTGCCAATGCCGCCTGCGCCTGAGCCGCCTGAGCCGCCAGTGCCGTCCGCGCTTCCGGCGCTGCCGCTGCCGGCCCCTCCCCCCAGGATTTCGCTCATCTGCCGGCCCCGATGCCCTCAAGCTGGCCGATCAGCGCCTCGGCCCTTTCGCCGAAGCGGGCGGGGGAAAGCTCCGCGGCCCTGCGCAGAAGCCCGATCGCCTCGCCGATTCTGCCGGCGGTGGCGGCGTTCAGCGCCAGCGCGTAAGTCACGGCGGCCTCGTCGGCGCCCAGCTCCAGCGCCGCGCGGTAGTAGCGCTGCGCGGCCTCGGTGTCGCCGGCGTTGAAGGCAATCAGCCCAAGGTAGTACCACGGCGCGTAGTGGTCGGGCCGTATTTCCAGCGCCCTGCGGAATGCCTCCTCCGCGCCCTGCGCCCTTCCCTCGATGTACGCCGCCTGCCCCTCCTCGACAAGCTCGCCGAACGATCTGCGCGAGCCGACGTAGGCCCTGAAGGCGACGGTCATCTCGCCCATGTCGTTCCACATCGCGATGCGCCCGGCGGCGGCGGCGGCGTTCTCGTCGGCGCCGGCGGCGTAGGACAGCACCATGAAGCTTTCGGTCAGGCTGCGAAGGTAGTTTTCGTTGCCGGAGTTGAGAAAGAACGAGACGAGGGCCCAGGCGAGGCCGGGGAAGTTTTCAAGCTCTGCCGGGGCGCCTGCGGCCATTATCGCCTCCGGCGGGGGCAGCTCGCCCATGCCCTTCACCGCGTCAAGCCACACCAGGTTTTCCCTGTGCAGGGGAAGGCCCTCGGCGCTGATGCCCAGCGCCGCGAAGTGCACGCCGAAGCCGTCGCGCATCCAGACTGGGGGATTCGGGACAAAGGCGCGAAGGAACTGGATAAACGCCTGGAAGGGCAGGGCGTCGGCCTCGCCGCCCAGGTGGATCACCAGCTCGCGCATTTCAGCCTGCGCGAAGTGCAGGTAGACGGCCCCGGGGGGGGCCTCCCCGTCCAGGCGCGAGGCGACGTATTCCTCGTACCTCTGCGCGTCCCTGAAGGCCCTGACCCTCAGCGGCGCCGCGAGCCTTCTGGCGTCGAAGCGGAAAACCCTGTTGTGCGCGGCGAACCTTGCCTCCATTTGCAGCGCCAGCGCCTGCGCGTCCTCCGGCGACGCGTCGCCCAAGTAGGCGATTATCTCGAAATGCTCGGTCCGCAGCGACGCGGGCCCCCCCCCCCCCCC
>Ga0209755_10002267_pt1 | contig 26823 bp, 19 predicted proteins | sample TergutCo191P1_FD_187301 | JGI IMG/M metagenome (GOLD analysis project Ga0209755, IMG submission 187301) | Cornitermes sp. P1 segment gut microbial communities from Petit-Saut dam, French Guiana - Co191P1 (SPAdes) (version 2) | ecosystem: Host-associated > Arthropoda: Insects > Digestive system...
CGACGCCTTTTCGGGCATGGCCGAGCAGGTAAACGCGCACCTGAAGCACTTCAGCGCGCCCAAGCGTTCCGCCGCGGAGCGTTTGAAGATACTGTTTGCCACCTACGGCAACGTGGCGGCGAAGTCTCTGAGCGAGGAGACGTCGGCGATATACAATCTCCTGCAAGACCTAAACGGCGACAAATATCTGTCGGACACCGAATCTGCGGGCTTGCTTGACTGGGCGGCGGAGTTAGGCAGGCTGAACAAGGCGTTCGACGCGCTGATAAAGGAGCGCGACGCGGAAACTGCGGAGGGCAAGCAGGAGTTCACGCTAAAGGCGGTGCGCGCGGAGCTCGACGGTATTTACGACAATATCGTGGAGATAGGCGAGGCGCACATCTTGCTGTCTACAGACAGCGCGGCCGCGTTTAAGGCGCTTGCGGATGCGTTTAATCCGGTGGTAGACCGCTACATAAAGCTACTAAATTCCCGCCGGGCCCGCCGCGGCGCGGGTGGGGATGATGAGGATGGTGAGGGCGAGGACGGCGGGGACGGCGGTGAAAATTTATAGGTGGTTGTGAAAATCCAATCATCGCGGGCGGGCCCACCGCTCTGTAGGGGCGGCCCTGCGTGGCCGCCCTGGGGTTGGGTGGGCCGGGCATGGGGGGGTGGTTTCACGGAAAAGCGAAAAAATCCTCCGGCTCCCCTTGAAATGAATTATATTACGGATATACATTATTTCGGGGAGGGTTATTTATGACGACGCTAACGATTCCGTTCAGGGACGACCTTTTGCTGAAGGTAGACAATTTCGCAAAAGACGAAGCGACCTCGCGTGAGGAGCTGATAAACAGCGTGATAGAGGCTTATGTCCGCAAAAAGGAGTTTGAGGGCACCTGCGCCTACTGGAACGGCTGGGCGGAAAAGGCCCAATTTACCGAAGAGGACCTTGCAAACGAGATAGGGCTTTATCGGGAAGAGAAGTCTCGCAGTATATGAGGATAGTGTTAGACATTAACACCCTGCTTTCCGCATTCTTTTGGAGGGGGCTTCCGAGGGCTGTTTTCGACAGGGTTGCCGACGGGTTCGACACCTTGTTTATTACCGGCGATATTATTGACGAAATTGAGAGTGTGATTAAGAGGCCGAAATTTGACGGCAAAGAAGACCGCAAAGAGGCTCTGGTTGCCGATATTAGAAAGTATGGCCAGAAAGCCAGCGTCTCCCCGCAGCACAGGGCAGCGGGCGCTTGCAGGGATGCCGCAGACGACAAGATTCTGGAATGTGCCCTCGCCGCCAAAGCGGATTGCATTATTACCGGCGACAAGGATTTGCTGGTGCTTAAAGCCTACAACGGCATAAAAATAATGACCGCAAAAGAGTATTTAGACACAGTAACCCCAGCGTAACCGTCCATCCGCCCCCATCCTGCCCAACGGTGGCTTCGGAATATTTTTTCCAATACTTGCGTTTGAATGCCGGAATATGTATTTTATGCTAAGGATATGAAACGGAAACCTCTATACACTATCGACGAAATTCGGCAGAAAGTTGCTCCTATCGCGAAGCGGTACGGGGTAGCGCGGGTGTATTTATTTGGTTCGTATGCCAGCAACAGGGCAGGCGCCAGAAGCGACGTAGACTTGCGGATTGACGCCGGGCGTATTAAGGATTATTTCAGGCTGGCGCAGCTGTACGGCGATTTGGAGGAGTCGCTGAAAACCAAGGTAGACCTGCTAACCACCTGCGCGCTGGAAGAGGGTTTTCTTGAGCGGATAGCGAAAGACGAGGTACTGCTGTATGCTGAATGACCGCGACAAGCACATTTTAGAGCGTATTGTAAGGTATTGCGACGAAACCGGGCAGACGGTTGCAATGTTTGGTGATACTTTGGATGCATTGAAGTCGAATGTTGTTTATAAGAATGCGGTATCCATGTGTGTACTTCAGATAGGCGAGCTGACAACGCATTTTTCAAAAGAGTTTTTAGCGGCGAACACTCAGGTTCCGTGGGCGAGTATCAAGAAGATGCGCAATATCGCCGCGCACCACTACGGAAAATTCAGCGTAGAGATACTGCACGGGACTGTTACCGAGAGTATTCCCAAGCTTAGGGAATATTGCCAAACGCTGCTCGCGGTGGGTTAACCGCCCTTGGGTTGGGTGTCAAATGGCAATTTGGCGATTTTTTCGGAGTGGTCAAACAAATTGCGAAAGGAACTGCCGCAGGCGGGGGACATCCGTTATAATTGCTTCCCAGATTTGCTCCATATTCAGCCTTCGGTAGCCGTGCGCAGTCATATTGCGAATTCCGACTATCTGCATCCACTGGATATCTGTATGTTTTTCTGTAAATTCTTCGGAGAGATGATTTGCACATTCTCCAATAGTGATTATGGACATGCAGACAGCGTGCTGCAGCAGTTCATTTTTCAGAAATTCATCTTTTGAGACGCCGGCAGTTGTTTCTATGATGAATTCAACCTCCTTATTCATGCATTCCAGCTGCGCCGAATCGCGGTTAATCATACTATTCTCTCTTTTTTGTTAACAACGAGGCGCTCAGGGCTTGCGAGGGGCAGTGTTATTACATCAATATCAAGGCCGAGCGAGCGCCTTAACTCCTCCTGAAATCCCATTACTTTGAATATAGACGGTACCGCGGGCGAAAATTCGACCAAAAAGTCAACATCCGACTCCGGTGTGGCGCTGCCGCTTGCGTACGAGCCGAAAAGGTCTACGTGCGCCACATCGTACCTCGCGGCGATGGGGACGACCTTTTCCCGGATTTCTTCCATAGTAAGCATTCTGCCGCACTCTCCTCAATAGCAATATAGAATATTTCCGGCCCCAAAAGCAAGGGCGGGGGTAAAATATGGGCGGAAGGGGGATTTTGGCGCCGTGGGGACGGGCGCTTGGATATATTTTCCGGGGCGGTACTGCCTGCCCCATAATGTATATTTAGGCTATGAACTCGTTCTCCGTACTCAACCCCGAGCACATGGCTCCCGTCCGCAACCTTACGCTGCGGGCCAAGATGATTGTTGAGGGGACCATCGCCGGCCTGCACAAGAGCCCTTTTCACGGTTTTTCGTCGGAATTTCTGGAGTACCGGCCCTATCTGGCCGGGGAGCCGGCGCGGAAGATCGACTGGCGGAAGTACGCCAAGTCCGACAAGAGCGTAGTGCGGCTTTATGAGGACGAGACCAACCTCGCGGCGCATATTTTGCTCGATAAGAGCGCGTCTATGGGCTTTGGGAGCGGCATTGGGGGTATGACCAAGTTCGACTATGCCCGCACGCTGGCGGCCTCTTTCGCGTGGATACTCGTGCGCCAGAAGGACGCGGTGGGGCTTGCGGCGTTCGACGAGGAGATGCGCTGGTACATGCCGCCCAAATCGACGAATTTGCAGCTGAAGAACATAATATCTTATTTGGAGTCGTCAACGGCCGAGAATCAGACGCGGTGCGGGGACGTCATCAACTCGGCGGCGGCTATGGTGAAGAAGCGCGGGCTGTGCATCGTCATTTCGGACTTCTTCGACGACCCCGAGTCGGTGGCTATGGGGCTGCGGCACCTGCGGTTCAAGCGGCAGGACATTCTGGCGCTCGCCGTGGCCGACCCCATGGAGCTCGATTTTGGGGGGAAGACGGACTTCCGCTTCAAAGATCTGGAGACGGGGCGGGAGCTTACTATAGACTCGCAGACCGCGTCGGACTACTTTAACCGCGGGTTCACCGGGCACCACGCCGCGCTGAGCGCGATATGCCGCGAGCTGAAGATAGATTTTGAGGTGGTAACCACCGCCGAGCCGTTCCACAAGTCGCTGCTTGCGGTGATAGAAAAGAGGAGGCGGCTTTATTGAGCGCGCTCTCGTTCTTCCAGCCGGCCTTTCTGTGGGCTTTAGGGTTTCTTGCCGCGGTGCTGGTGCTGCACTTCTTCCGGCGCAGGGTCGTGCGGAAGATGAATATCTCCACGCTGCGCTTCTTCCCGTCCGCGGCGGTCAGCCAGTCCCGCGTTAAAAAATTGGTGGATTTGCTGCTGCTTCTGGCGCGGCTGCTTTTGGTTGCAGCGCTGATACTTATTTTCGCGGGGCTGCACGATAAGAGCAACCCGCTTGTGGCGCTGCGCGACCCGCAGAGCGTTGTATATGCGTGGGTTGACCCCACCGTCAGCATGGAGTACGTTGACGGCGGGAAATCTTCGGGCCGGCGGGCCATGGATGTTGTTGATACGCTGGCAAGCGTCTTGCCGTCAACTGTCGGGCATTACCGGTTCGACCATGAGAGCGGGCGTTTTATGCAGTTTTCCGCATCATTGGCTAATAGTGAAACTCGTGTGGATTTTGCGGGGCGGTACGGGCCTGTTAATCTTGAGGAGGCCGTTAACGCGTTTATCGCCGTGTCGCCGTCAGCGCCGTCTGCGGTGTTTGTTGTGCTGAGCGATTTTCAGCGGGGTACGGTTGACGCGTTTGATTCCTTGCTGCCGGTATTTGCCGATAATGGCAAGAAGGTGATATGCGTATCAACGGCGCCGCACAAGCCGCATAACTATTCCGTATCGGTGCGGGGCAATACCGCTGTCGTGCGCGCTTACGGGGCCGCGCTTGATACTACATTTGTCGAATTGACGGTTGGCGATTTGCGGGTGGGGCAGAGGAGCGTTCATTGCCCCGCCGGCGATTCGGTCGTCGTATCGTTCGATATGCCGCCTGTAAAGGCAGGGGCGTGGGGGCGCGTCGATTTGCACGCGTCCGACCCGCTGCCGTTTGATAACAGGGATTTGTTCACGGTATCGGCGGATAAAAGCCGTTCGGTGCTGATAGTGGGCGATTCGCGGCGCAACAGGGTGATAGGCGCTGCGCTGCGGGCGGCGGGGCCGGCGTTTTGGGACCCCGTCATCCAAAAGGACGGCGGCGATTTGACTTATGAGGATCTGAACGCGGCGGATTTGGTCATCGTCAACAATTTCAACGGGCGTTCGAGGATATTAGAGTCGTTCATATCCACCGCCGGAAATGATAAGGGCATCATCCTCACGCTCGACCCCGACCGTGAGGATGACTTTGGGCGTGCGTACCTGCGCGGCAGCGGGTTGTCGCGGGCCGCGCTGAACGTCAACACGATAGAGCAGGGCGCGAACCCTGTGCTTTCCGACACCAACACCGCCCTGTGGCGCGGTTTTCCCGCCGCGTCAAGCCGCAACGCCCGCGTTTACCGCCACATCGCCCCCGTCCCCGGCGATGTCCTCGCGAGGATTGGCAACGCGCGGCCCCTTGTGTCGTCTGTCAACCAGTCCGGCGCGGGGCTTATCGTAATATCCACGCCGGTAGGGGTATCGTCCGCGAATAATTTGTGCGAGACCGGATTTTTTGTCCCCTTTATAGACCGCCTGAGCCGCCGCGCGCTGGCCGGGCGGGGGCAGGGGGAAGAGGTCTGGTACGCCGGGTATGCCGCCAGAAACCCGTTTTTCGGCGTAGGCCGCTCGGGTACGCTGTACGACCGCGACGGGAAGCTCGTAGCCTCGTGGGCGAGCCAGCCGTTTGTGCGCATCGACAGGCCGGGCGTTTATTCGCTCGTATCGTCGTCGGGCGAGGCGGCGCCCATCGCGGTGTCGGCGCACCCGTCGGAGAGCGAGATGATTTTCCGCCGCCCCGAAGCGCACAACGCCGGCGGCATATATTATTTTGAATCGGGGGAGTTCCTCGCGCAGGTGGGCGACCTCTCGAACAACATCTGGTCCCACTGGCTGTGGGTGATACTGGGGCTTATGCTGTGCCTTGAGGTGTTTTTGTGGAAACGTCAAAATATTAAGGACAAGTAAAGGATAGATAACTGTAATATGAAAAAAACTTTTTTGGAGATGATTGCCGGCCACGAGCCGGTTATATTCGACGGCGCGCTGGGTACCGAGATTCAGAAAGCCGAGCCGTCGAAGTCCGATTTCGGCGGGCACGACGGGTGCTGCGAGTACCTGAACATCAGCCGTCCCGATATTATAGAGGGCATCCACATGAGGTATCTGGAGGCCGGGGCGCACGCGCTCGAGACGAATACGTTCGGCGGCTCGCGGGCGAAGCTGGAGGAGTTTGGGCTGGGGGACCGCGTTCACGAAATCAACAAGGCCGCGGCGGAGATTGCGCGCAAGGCCATAGACAAGGCCGCCACCGGCAGGCCGGGGTTCGTGTGCGGCTCCATAGGCCCTACGGGTTTTCTCCCGTCGTCAAGCGATAAGGAGTTGTCGGCTGTCGGCTTCGACCGGTTAGTGGAATTTTTCACTGAGCAGGTTGATGGGCTGGCAGACGGCGGGGCGGATATATTGCTGATAGAGACGTCGCAGGATTTGTTGGAGGTACGCGCGGCGATACTCGCAGTCCGCCGCGTGTGCCGCGCGCTTGGCCGCCACATCCCCTTGCAGGTGCAGGCCACAATGGACGCCAGCGGCAAGATGCTTCTGGGCAGCGATATCCGCGCGTTCCTCGGCGCGGTGCAGGCGATGGGCGCCGACGTGGTGGGCCTCAACTGCAGCAGCGGCCCCGACGAGATGGCCCCGTGGATAGACCAGCTGCTCGTGCACTCTACGCTGCCCGTATCCATGCTGCCAAACGCCGGCCTGCCGCACAACGTAAACGGCAAGGCGGTTTACAAAATGGAACCGGCGGAGTTCGCCGGCAAGATGCGCAAGTTCGCCGCGCAAAAGGGCGTGTCGGTAGTAGGCGGGTGCTGCGGCACCACGCCCGAGCACATACGCGCGCTCTCCGCCGCGCTCACCGGCCACAGCGTGGCAAACAGGGGCGACCGCAAACGCGGGTGCTTCCTCTCAACAGGTATATCCGGCATAGACCTCGAATGCGTAACAAAGCCGATAATCATAGGCGAGCGGCTCAACGCGCAGGGGTCAAAAAAGACAAAGGAGTTCATAGTCTCGCGCAACTTCGACGAACTCTACTACGTAGCCAAAGAGCAGATAGACCGCAGGAGCAGCCTGATTGACATATGCGTAGCCGCGAACGAGCTTCAGGTATCCGAGGGCGAGATGATGACGGACGTCGTCAAGTTTTTGAGGGACAGGGTAGACGTGCCGTTCTGCATAGACACCACGGAGCCGGCGGTGATGGAGGCCGCGCTCAAACAGTGCCCCGGCTCGCCGCTCATCAACTCCATCAACCTCGAACACGGCGGCGAAAAGGCGAAGGCCGTTTTGCCGCTGGCCGCCGAATTCGGCTGCCCCGTAATCGCGCTCACCATAGACGGCAAGGGCATGGCCGCGACCGCGAAGCGCAAGCTCGATGTGGCGCGGGAGCTTATAAAATTGGCGTGCGGCGAGTACTGCCTGCCCGAACACTACATATACATAGACCCGCTCGTATTCACGCTCGCGACCGGCGACGCCGAAACTGCCAACGCGGCGCTTGAGAGCTTGGAAGCGCTGCGGCTTATAAAGAAAGAGTTCCCCAACGTAAGGACGGCGATGGGCGTCAGCAACGTGTCTTTCGGGCTGAAGCCCAAGGCGCGGAGGATACTCAATAACCTGATGCTGCACTACGCGGTGGAGGCCGGGCTTGACGCGGCGATATTCAATCCGATGCACGTGGATGATGTTGATACGTATGACAAGGCGGTGCGCGAGCTGGGTGATGATTTGCTGCTTAACAGGCGCGACGACGCGCTGATGCGGTTTGTGGATCATTTTGAGAAAGAGGCGGCGGCAACAAATAAAATCTCCGGCGGTATTGATAAAGATGCCGCGGCGAATCAATCCCCCGCGGACCTCTTGCGCAACGCGGTGGTCGGCAGGGACAAGCGCAATCTGCCGGGGTTGATAGATACGCTGTTGAAGGATAAATCCGCATCCGACATTCTGAACACCATCCTCCTGCCAGCAATGTCGGAGGTGGGGGAGAAGATGGCCGCCGGCGAGATGATACTCCCGTTCGTCCTGCAGGCTGCCGAGGTGATGAAAGAGGCCGTAACGGTTCTCGAACCGCACCTCAAAGGCGGCAGCGGCGCGTCTAAGGGCAAGATGATAATCGCCACCGTATACGGCGACGTCCACGACATCGGCAAAAATTTAGTCGCGTCCATCCTGCGCAATCAGGGTTTTGACGTGATTGACTTGGGGAAACAGGTGGCGGTTGATACCATTGTAGAGGCCGTACACCGTGAGAAGCCCGACTTCGTCGGGCTGTCGGCGCTGCTCGTAACCACAAGCCAGCAGATGGCCGAGTGCGTAAAGGAGTTCGCGAAGCGGGGGATAGACGTGCCGATAGTCATCGGCGGCGCGGCGGTCAACAAGGATTTCGCGGCGCGCATATCCAAACTCGACGACGGCACAGGCTTCGCCCCGGGCGTCTACTACGCGCGCGACGCTTTTGACGTAGTAAAAATATTCGACAGGATAAAATCGGTTGATAAATGCGAATCAACAAATAACGCCCATCCGCAATCTGATGACGGCGCGGGCGCGAAACCGGCGCAATCCACCAAAACAGCGTCCGCCAATCTCAAGGAACTAAAATACGATTACTACATAGAACCACCGTTCTACGGCACCGGCGAGGTGCTGACGTGGGACGCGGGCGCGCTGCTCTCGAACCTCGACCGCGAAAAGCTGTTCAAGGCATGGTGGGGCGGCGGCAACCTCGAAAAGGGCGCGTACACGAGCGCGCGCAAGGAGGAGTTCGAACCGGTCTTCGAGCGGCTGTCCGCCGAGATAATCAAAGACGGCTTGGTAGACGCCCGCGCGTTCTACGGCTTCTTCCCCGTAATCTCCGAAAACGAAGAGATAGTCTTCCTCGACCCGTCCGACAACAGCACCGAGGTACTGTCTTTCACATTCCCAACAATGCCGAAGCGCGGCCTTTCCCTTGCGCGCTACATCCGCCCCGAGGGCGACATCATCTCCACGCAAGCCGTGACCATAGGCGGTTCTCTCAGCGAGCGGTGCCGCGAGTATCTGAAGGGTCAGGACCGGTACAGCGACGGCTTCTATCTGAACGCGCTGGGAAGCTGTTTAGTCGAGACGCTGGCCGGCAAAGCCTCCGGCGAAATCCGCCGGGCCTTAGGCATCCCGCAGGGGTCGGGGCGGCGGTACAGCTTCGGCTACCCGGGCCTGCCGGGATTAGAGGAACAGGCGCGGCTGATAGAGTTTATGGGCGTGGAAGAACGTCTGGGGATAACCCTGACCGACGGTTTCCAAATGCAGCCCGAACACTCAACCGTGGCGGTATTCGTGCATCATCCCGAGGCGGAGTATCTGGCGTAGGGGACGGGAGCTTCCGCCCGTTGGCGCTAACTTTTGGCGGGGGTTGATTTTATGGCGGTATTGATATTAAGAGATTATGTAACGAAATCAGATTTGTGAAGGAGCCTTGCTATAATGAAAAAAACGGTTTTAATTTTGCTGTCCATTTGCGCCCTCGCCGCCGCTACGGAAAGGCGGCAGGCGAAGGCAGCGCCCAGCGCCGATTTTAGAGATGACAATGCCGGGATAGACATGGTGTTTGTGCAGGGCGGAACGTTCAGCATGGGATGTACGGGCGAGCATGATAATTGCGATGATGATGAGAGGCCGGTGCGCAACGTTACCCTCAGCGATTTTTACATCGGCAAGTATGAAGTGACGCAGAGGCAGTGGGTGCGGGTGATGGGCGTTAACCCCTCAAGCTGGAAAGACGATAATTTGCCTGTTGATAATGTCAACTGGATGGATATTCATGATTTTATAGAACGTTTGAACGCGATGACCGGCAGGCGCTACCGTTTGCCGACGGAGGCTGAGTGGGAGTTTGCGGCGCGGGGAGGTACGAGGAGCCGGGGGTATATATATTCCGGGAGTAATCACATTGACGATGTTGCCAGGTACAATGGTAACAGCGGCAGCCGTAACCATGCCGTTGGCGGCAAGGAGCCCAATGAGCTTGGCATTTATGATATGAGCGGTAATGCGTGGGAGTTGGTGAGCGACTGGCATGGAACGTATAGTGTGTCTAATGAGACTAATCCTATTGGCGCTTCTTCTGGCTCCTACCGCGTGTTTCGCGGCGGCAGTCGGGGCAGCGGTGCGTGGGCTTGCCGGGTCTCCCACCGTTTCGACTTCTTCACGCCGGACATTCGCAGCAGCAGTTTGGGGTTTCGCCTGGCCCTTTCCCCCCTCGCCGCCGTTACGGAAAGGCGGCAGGCAGAGGCAGCGCCCCGCGCCGATTTCAGGGATGACAATGTTGGGATAGATATGGTGTTTGTGCAGGGCGGTACGTTCAGCATGGGATGTTCCGGGGTACACAAACGCAACAGCGGATGTTTTAATAACGAGAGTCCGGTGCGCAACGTTACGGTGGGCGATTTTTACATTGGCAAGTATGAAGTGACGCAGAGGCAGTGGATACAAGTGATGGGCAGCAATCACTCAGGTTTTAACGAGGATTTGCCGGTTGATAGGGGGGGTAGCTGGAGGGATGATTTGCCGGTTGAGAGAGTTAGCTGGATGGATGTTCAGAATTTTATAGAACGTTTGAACGCGATGACCGGCAGGCGTTACCGCTTGCCGACGGAAGCTGAGTGGGAGTTTGCGGCGCGGGGAGGTACGAGGAGCCGGGGGTATATATATTCCGGGAGCAATCATCTTGACGATGTTGCCTGGTACGATGACAACAGCGGCCGCCGCACCCATGCCGTTGGCGGCAAGGAGCCTAATGAGCTTGGTATTCACGATATGAGCGGCAATGTGTGGGAGTGGGTGAGCGACTGGTATGGAACGTATAGCTCGTCTAATGAGACTAATCCCAGAGGCGCTGCTTCAGGCTCCCACCGCGTGAATCGCGGCGGCAGTTGGTTCTTCGATGCGCAGCTTTGCCGGGTCTTCTACCGTCTCAGCACCACGCCGGATATTCGCAACGCCGATTTGGGGTTTCGCCTGGTCCTTTCTCCCCAGTAAAGGGGTGAAAGCGGACGCGGCGTAAGGCAGCAATGACCCCGCCGCGGCGGTGTTTGTGCATCCCCGGAAAAGGCGCTGGCGGTGCAGATAGTGGTAAGCTCCGAGCTGCCCGACAGCGAGTTTTTCCTGAAAACCCTGAAACGCGGCATAGACCGCGCGGCGGCAAGGAAAATAGGCTCTACTCCCGATTTAATGGAAATTACGGTTAATAGCGGTCGGTAAATTGGGGTTTAGCGGTGTGATGGGTATGCGGTTTTGTAGGGGCGATCGTCCTCGATCGCCCGCCGGAATTACGATATTGCGTTTGATTTCAACGTATAACGCAATCCATGCGTTGCGGGCGACCGGGGACGGTCGCCCCTACGGGCATTATCGGTGGAAATTGCCATTTGGCGCGTATTCCGCCTTTTTTGTCTGAACCTTGATTTACCTGATTAAAGGATTTCCTTGATTAAAAATCAACGTCAAAACACGGATTATTGGTGATTTTGACGTTATCTTTTGACGTTTAATCATGTTAATCCTTTAATCAGGCAAATCATGGTTCAGACAACCCACGGCAACATACCGATAAATTTCCATTTGCCCCGCAAAACATAAAAACAAAAAGTCAAAGGCACGGCCATTGCTGCGTTACACTTCGCTATGGCCGGCGGCTTGCGGTTGCTACGCTGCCGCAGGCCGCTTAGTCCCGAACACAACGCAGCGAAAGCCGGTTTGTCTTGTAGTTGTAGTACCTGTTCACGTAGTTGTTGTTGTAGTTCATGTCCCGGTACCAGGCGTAACTCGCATCGTCCTCCGTGGCGCTCCACCAGCGGCCGCTGTAGCTGTAGCCGGCATTGCTGAAATAGCTGCCGGAACCGCCGTAGCCGCCGGGCAGGGCCGAAAAGCCGTATTCGTCTGTACCGTTCCACCTGCTCTTAGATTTCAACTTCGTTCCTGCGTTATTACTATAATCCCCTGACGCATTAGGATCAACATACTTCACAAGAGTCTCCCACTCATTATCACTCGGTACATGCCAACCGGATGGACAAATACCTTGAATTCCGCTGGGGCTTGACGTTGAACTCGACGCCCCGTTCATTACCGTTGCCCAATTATACAAACGACCGTATAGATCACAATTACCTGAGCTATTGTTGTAACATACGCTGCCGCTCGCGTTGTAATTCAAATTCTCCGCCATCCACGCCTGATTACCGATTTTTACTATGGCATAGGTTTGACCATCTCTGTCATCGGTAAGAGTACCATCCTGATTACATCCCGGATAACTCTGGTTAGCCGCACAGCAAGCCGCAGTAGCCCCATTGGCGCACGGATCTGCAGCGACCGTCTCAAATCTGGCGGTTACCGTCCGTTCCTGCGTCATGGTTACTACGCACTCGCCGTTCCCGGTGCAAGCGCCTTCCCATCCTGTAAACGTATACCCCGAATTCGGCGATGCCGTTAAGGTAACCGGTGTTCCGTGGTCGTATTCGGCCATGTTCGGGTTGCGCGTTACCCCGCCGCCTTCTGATGGGTTTGCGTTGGCTGTGAGGGTATATTTTTTCTGTACGAAGTAGGCGATTACGACTATGTCATCGTTCATGGTCACGGTTGTGGCTGCCGAGGCGTGGTCTGTGATTCCGTCGCCTGACCAGTGCGAGAAGCTGTATCCGTTGTCTGTGTCCGGTGAGGCTATGATATTGACGACGGTTCCGGGTTCGTAGGTTTCCTGCACCGGGTTGTACGATACGTACCCGCCGTTTGAGGAGTGGGTGATGAGCGTGTAGCTTTCCGGGGTGCCGCCGTCTTGCTGTTCGAAGCTGGCGGTTACTGTTCTGGGTTCGGTCATTGATATGGTGGTGGTTTGGGAGTTTTCGTCTTCTACGCCCTCTCCGGTCCATCTTCTGAAGTTGTACCCTTCCGGCGGGTGGGCGGTGATGGTGACTATCGTTCCGGCTATATAATTATCCGCCTCCGGTTCGCGTGATACGTTACCGCCTGCGGTTGCGGTAACGGAGAGGGCATACCGCGGCAGTTGCTGGAAGACGGCGATTACCGCTTTGTTTGCGTTCATTTCCAGCGATATGGCCGCGTCCATATCGTTTGCGATGCCGCCGCCCATCCAGCGTTCGAAGACCCAGCCGTCTGCCGGGGCCGCGGTAATTTCGACGTGCGTTCCCTCCGCGTAGCTGTTGGCCGTTATGGAGCGGGATACGGCTCCGCTGTTATTGGGCGACACGTCCGTTGTGAGCGTGTAGTAGTTCCTGACAAAGCCGTCTTTGTATGCCGGGTTTGTTTCCGAGCAGACCATCAGCGTAATTATTGCCAATAATGCCGACGCCGTAACGCACAGGAATGCGTTTTTTTTACCTTTTAGCATATCCATCTGTCAATATCTCCTTATATATTATTATTACCGGATCAAAATCTGTACCCGATGCCGATACCGGCGGTAAATCTGAGTTCGGATATATAGTCAACGCCGCTGTTGAGCAGCGGTATGTAGAATACCGGCCGCACATCTACTACGCACAGCATTTTCCCCATATAGAACTCAACCCCAGCGTGTCCGCCTATGCCTATGGATACGCCCATTTCCTTATGGACGGCAAAGTCGGGGACGTCGAAGCCTTCGTCGTAGTACCGCGTTTCGTACCCGAATACCGCGAGCCCCGGGCCGGCGTACAGGCTGAACAGTTCGCCGTTGTCGCGCCGGCTATAGGCGGCGAACAGTTCTACGCCCTGATAGTACTTGTAGTCTATATCTTCTGCGCCGTTACCGGCTGTCGCGTAGACGAAGTCGTAGTTATACTCGCGGTAGCCCACGGCGAAGTCGAGGCGGCTGCCCGCTCCCATATTCTGTTTAAGGAACACGTCTGCGGCTGCCGCGTTGCCGTAGCCGAGCCGCAGGCCGGCGGCGTTTCTGCTCTTCTCGGCGGCTCTCCTCTTCTCCTCGGCCAGCTCTTTGGTGGCTTTCTGCGCCTTGGCCTCGGCTGCTGAGGCCCTTTGGCGTTCCTGTTCGGCGGTTTGGGAGGCCACGGCCGCCTTTTGCCGCTCGCGCTCGGCTTCTTCGGCGGCAGCGGCCCTTGCGCGTTCGAGTTCGTCGGCCTCGGCCTTGGCGGCCCTTGCGCTCTCCTCTGCCGCGGCCACGGCAATACGGGAGCGCTCTTCGGCGGCTGCAACGGCGGCGCTGTCGGCCTGCGCCGCGGTACCACGGGTAATTCTCATGCCGAGCATGTTTCCGACCACCTGGCCCGCCACCCCGCGAATCTCGCCCATTGAGCTTAGTGCGCTCTCCATAGAGCTTGTGGAGACTACCTGCGCCGTTACTACGTCTATGATGCGGGCGGAGATCAGTGAGGAGCCGAACGCCTGCGAGAGGTCTACCACGCATACGAACTGCACTCCGGCGCGCATGCCCGCCTGCCGGATCTGCCTCTCGTCTACGGCACCGCTGTGCTGCATGACCTGCTCCCTGTCGATCTGCGCTACGAAATCGTCGGAGCGTTCGACCGCGGTGTACTTGCCGCTCTTGATGAGCGCCTCGAGCATAAACGCCCCGAGCACCTTGTTCTCGCCGGCGGTCTTGGCGCCCGTGACGTAGACGGCAATTTTGGGCAGGTCCTGGGCGGGGGCCGCGGCGGATAGGAGCATAATAATGAATAGGGTTATCCTCTTCATTTAAGGATTCCTGTCTTTGGGGATATGGTGAATGGTAAATTCTCGTGATACCGGTATTGTAGAGACGCAATGCATTGCGTCTCTACGGTGGGATATGCAATAAATGAAAAAATTTCGCAATCCCGGCACGGGCGACCGGGGGCGGTCGCCCCTACGGTGGTATGTGCGCCAAATGAAAATTTGGCGCAAATGTTGCCTTCGACTCCGCTCAGGCAACGGTCCCGGTGGCTGAGCGGAGTCGAAGCCACGGTGGGTGGTACAAATGTAAATTTGTTGTTGTAATGGGTAATAAAAATAAAACGATTTTGTAGGGGCGATCGCCCTCGATCGCCCGTGCCTGAATTGCAAAAATGCGTTTGATTCAACGTATATCGCAACCCATACGCCGGCGGGCGGCCGGGGACGGCCGCCCTTACGGCGGAATGGTGTCCGCCGGGATGCCGGTTTGTTGCGCCCGTGCCGGGTATGTAAATCCGGCATCTTGCTGTTGTCAGGCTTTTCGGGGTTCTTACAAGCCTTGTATTTGTTAAATAAATATATAGGGGGGGGGGGGGGGGGGGGGGGTATTGCCTCTTGTCAAGCTGGCGTTATGGCAATTCACCGCCGTGCGTGACGTATACGTGGCGGTCAACGCGAGCAGAACTAATGCACCTAATACCGCAAGTACCATCATAACCCCTAACCCTATTGTCTGCAGACAAACGGGACAAAAATCCGCCCCGCCAAATTTCCTATAATCCAATATATATTATTGGCGTTACGCCTGTCAAATTTTTTTGCGAAAAGGTTAACATATCTGTTTTTGGGCGGTGCAGCGGTTACGCCGCCACCGTTTTTTTCACGTGCGCCGCCATCCTGATATCCTCTTCGAGTATGTGGTTTATGAGCCAGTCGCCGATGTTTTTGACGATTTTTGCGGTCAGCGCCTCGGTGGGGCCGGTCTGCTTGAACTCTGCCGCCAGGTCTGCGGCGGTCCGCATGAACTCCTCGTGGAGGCCGCGGTGGTGCAGGAAATCCGGGTAGTTTGTCTGCTGCTGCAGCATCTCCTCGTCGTGGAAGTGCCTTTTGGTGTACGAGACCAGAAAATTGAGGGTAGCGCCGGCTTTCTCCGCCCCGTGGCCCTGCCGGCACGCCTCTATGAGGCCGTTGACCGTGTTGATCAGGTCGCGGTGCTGCGAGTCTATGACCGAATGCCCGGTTTCTAAGGCCGGTGCCCATGTTAACGCCATAAAATCCTCCTGTTATAAAGTCAAAGCATGATTTCCGATTATAGATTACCCGATTAAATATTGCGCCCCTGTACCGTCCGGCGGCGCAATATTTAATCGGGTCTTCAATAAATTTCCCCGCCCTCCGTGCCGTACTCTTCATCCTCGCTTTTTATTACCCTTACCGTGGCTATGCGTTTTTCCCTCACCCGTTCTACCTTGAACAGCAGGTTGCCGAAAATCAGTTCCGGGCGTTCGTTGTCGGCCGGGATGCGGCCTAACAGGCCTATGAGGAAGCCGCTGAGGGTCTCGTAGTCGTCTGTCGGGAGCGGTACGCCTATGTGGTCCTGCACGTCTTTCAGGCCCGTTACCCCCTGTATGCGGAAGGTGCGCTCGTCTATTGCGGCTATGTCGGGCGTTACGTTTGTGTCGTACTCGTCGTGGATGCGGCCCACGATTTTTTCCACGAGGTCGGCCATGGTGACGATGCCCGTTGTGCCGCCGTATTCGTCTATTACCACCGCGATGTAGACGTGGTCGCGGCGCATTTCCTGGAAGAGTTCGTCCGATTTCTTGGAGATGGGGACGAAGTAGGGTTCGCGCATGAGCGTTTTTATTTCAAAGCCGGAGCGGTCGGGGTTGGCGGCCATGTAGCGCAGGATGTCTTTGGTGTAGAGGATGCCGCAGACCTTGTCTAAGTGCTCCTCGTAGACCGGCAGCCGCGTGTAGAACTCGCCGGTAAGCATGCCCACCACGGTCTGGAAGTTGGCGCTGATGGGGATGCCCACCACGTCTAAGCGGTGGGTGCAGATGTCTCCGGCGGTCAGTTTGTCGAATACGAATATGTTCTCTATCATCCCGTGCTCGCTCTCGGCGATCTGGCCCTGCTCGCTGCCCGACTCCACGATGAGGCGTATCTCTTCCTTGGTGATGTCCCCGCCGGCGGTTTCGTCCTTGAAGCGTATCAGCCTGAGGGCGAACCGTGCGGAGGCGGCGAGGAACTTTACCGCCGGCAGCGCAAGGATGGAGAGCACGTTCAGAACCGGCAGGGCGTTGGCGGCGTAGGGTATGGCGTACTTCATGGCGAGCCGCTTGGGCACGAGCTCTCCGGCTATGAGCGAGACGTATGTCAGGGTGGCGGTGATAAGCAGGAACGCCACCGGTTCGGCGATGTTTTCGGGGATGGGCAGGCCCATCTTCTGGATCCAGGCCACTAAGGGGTCGGTGAACGAGCTCGCCGCGTAGGCGCCCGAGAAGAACGCGATGAACGTGATGTACAGCTGTGTCGTGGCGAAGAAGTTGTGCGGGTCGTCTATGGTGGCCAGAAGCCGCGCCGCTTTCTTGTCCCCGCCGTCGGCCCGCACCTTCACCCGCCCGCGGTTGGACGAGCTGATGGCTATCTCCAAAGAGGAGAGGAGGCCGCTCACCACGATCAATACCAGAAGAATAACTACGCTATGTGCCAAGATTATGCTCCAATAAAAATTTTATGTATGACGGCGCAGAAACGCCCCGCACCACCACTCGTTTTCCGTTTGCTGATCGTCGATAAAAAAACCGAATTTTTCGGCTGTGTTGATAACCTCGTCCTTTTCATCAACAAGGATACCCGACCAGATCAGCAAAGAGCCTTTCTTTACCATCGTACAGATCTGCCCAAGCAATGGCATAGATTCCGTAGACAGCATATTCATTATCACCGCGTCAAACTTTTTATTTGTACTGATGTTTACAGAATCCAAAGTGCCTATCAAAAACTCGATGCTCCCGCCTTGACGGGGGGGATTATCCCTCAAATTTTCCTCAAGGTTTTCCCGGCAGTCCTCGTCTATCTCCACGCCTAATGATGACCCGGCCCCGGCGTAATCGGCTACGAAACACAGTATCCCCGAACCGGTGCCTATGTCGAGGACTCTCTTGTTGACGATACCGTCTTTTTGGCTGATCAGCATCTTCGCGGCCAGCTTTGTCGTCTCGTGGTGGCCGGTGCCGAACGCCATCTTGGGCTCGATCTTTATCCACGCCTTGCGGCCTTCAGCCGGAGGCTCAAGCCAGGTGGGGGAGACCCACACGCCGGCGGCGATCTGCGCCGGCTCCATGGATTCCCGCCACTTCGCGTTCCAGTCCTGCTTGTCGTCCACAAACTCAATTATCGCGTCGTCAACTGCCAGCATCTCATTTAGCGATACCGCCGCGTTACCGGCGTTATCCTTATCCGCAAAATAAAAAATCAACTTGATGCGCCCGCCGGCCGCGTCTTCCTCAACGCATCCGCCGGCGTCGTATCCGTAGCCTACGGCATCGGCGATCTCCCGCTGATCCTCGGCAATCGTACAAGTCAGACAGTACATGTCACGCTCTCTTCCCGTCACTTCCTCATCTTGCTGAGCGCGGATGCCACGCCTATTGCCGCTCCGAGCGTTCCCGCCGCCGCTATGCCGCTGCCGCTGCGCCCGCCGGATTTGTAGAGGAACTTTTCGTCTTTACGGGTTATTGAGAGGCTGCCGGGTTTGATGTACTGGCCAGCTTCCGTTTTTTGCCGCGCGGTGTTCATCTGGTATGTCCAGAACTGCACCACGGAGATGCCGCCCACTACCGACAGGCACCAGGCTATCGCCATCGCGAGGGGCATCTGTAAATCGAGCGCCTCGGCCCCGCCCATGAACGCGAATAGGCTCAGGAGTGCGCCAAATATGGCCGAGATCCCGCCCATGTATCCCCACGACTTGCCTTTGTCTACCGGCAGCTTGCCCACCAAGCGCCCGGTCTGGCCGTTCATCATGAACTGGTAGTTTTCATTATTGTATTTGGTGTTGAGCACCCACACGGGGAAGAGGCCGTAGCTGACTTTGCCGTTCTTCACGTTTATCGCCGAGCTTTCCACCGTTACGGTGGTGTAGCCCTTTACCGTGTCTTTGAACTCCTTTACCAGCGATGACTTGATCCGCTCCTCGGCGCGCGCCTTGCTCTTCTCGGCGTCTACATCGTAGCGCTCGGCCACGTAGCCCGCGAGGAAGGCCTTGTTGAACTCCTTCATCTCGTTGTAGTGGAACGGTTCGATGGCGTCCATGTAGGCGTCGTCCATTTTTTCGGAGCCGTCTACCGGTATTTTTTCGAAGGCGAGGCTGCCGTCGCGTATTACCGAGTAGTGTTTGACCTCGGTGTAGGTGTTTTTGCCGCTCCCGCGGGTTGACGTTTTGGCCGCCTTGAAGCGGACGTGCCCGTTTGCGTCGGCGTCGAAGAGCCAGAAGGGGACGTAGATGCCCTGCATGCTTTCTACGTGGTTCTCCTGCGTAAAGAATTTCGGCAGGAGCCGCTTCTTCTTGCAGAACTCTTTCATGGCGTCTACCGCGGCTTTTTTCTCGAGCTTGAACGGTATGACGTAGTCGGGCTTGAGGGTGCCGCAGAGGCGTTTGATGACGATCTGCGCGTTGCCGCAGCATGGGCAGACGGCGGCAACCGTGTTCTCGTTGCCGAAAAGCTCCGCCCCGCAGGAGGGGCAGTTGCCGGCGGCGAGGTCGTCCGTTTCGGCCCCGTCCCAGGCGCTGCTCTCGGGCTGCGCGTTCCAGGCGAACTCGTCCTTCGCCGAGGCGTTGATCTCCTTCTGGTGCTCCTCAAGCGCGGCGATCTCGAACTCGGCGTCGCAGTAGGGGCATTTCATCTGCTGGGCGGAGCTGTCGAACTTGACCGTCCCGCCGCAGTTTGGGCATTTGTATCCGTCTATGTGCATGTTATCCCTTCGACTTTCCGCATTCCGCGCAGAATTTCCCGGTGTTCCCGGCGTGTCCGCAGGCGCACGTCCACGGCCCGGCGGGCATGGCCGCGCCGCACTCCGCGCAGAACTTGCCAGTGTTTACGTGCCCGCAGGCGCATGTCCACGACGTTGCCGGCGGGGGCATGGGTTTACCGCAGTCGGCGCAGAACTTGCCGGTGTTCCCGGCGTGTCCGCAGGCGCACGTCCACCCGGCCGCCGCCGGAGCCGGAGCCGCCGCCGCTGCCGCCGGCAGTCCGGGCATTCCGGCCACAGGCTGCGGCTGCCCTCCGCCCATACCGAATAGCGACTGCGCGTTCATCCCGCCGGCCTGCCCCGCCATCCCCATGCCTATGAAGGCGCCCATCGCGCCCATCCCGGCCTGGTTTTTCGCCGCGTCGCGCATGGCGTCGCTTTGCGCGTTGACGAGCGTCGCCGCCGCCATCGTGGGGTCGCGCATTACCGCCGAGGCCTGGAGGTCCTTGATCCGCTTCTCGTCCTCCGGCGACGCGGTGCAGGTTATCCCGAAGCTCACCACCTCTATGCCGCGGTGCTCTTTCCACTTGGCGCTCAGCTTCTCGTTGAAGATCTCGGCCAGCTTCTCGGTGTGGAACGAGATTTCGTGGTACTCAAGCCCGCCGAGTTCCTTGAGCGCTGGGCCCAGGGCGGTTATGATCTCGGCTTTTAGCTGGCTGTCGATCTTGTCCCTTGTATAATTCGGTTCGACGTTGCCGCAGACGTTCGTGTAGAAGAGGATCGGGTTTGCGATGCGGTACGAGTACTCGCCGTTGGCCCGCAGGCTGATAGTCAGCTTCAGGTTGATGTTGGGGTCGTATATGAGGTACGGTATGGGCGCGGGCGTGCCGTACTTGTTGCCCAAAATCTCCTTGGTATTGAAGTAGTAGATGCGCTGGTCTTTGCTGGGGATGCCGCCGAATTTGAAGCGTTCCCACATGTTCTTGATGGTGCCGCCCGCGCTCTTGCCCAGGTCACCGTAGAAGATGCTCGACTCGGACGACTGGTCGTAGGTGTACTTCCCCTCCTCGGCGCAGAACTCCGCGATCTTGCCGTTGTCTACGATTATCGCCGCCTGCCCCTTGTTCACCACCACGCCCGAGCCGTTGGAGATGACGTTGCTCTCCCCCTTAACGTTCTGCGACCGCTTGCTGTCTTTCTTCTGCCCCTTGGCGACCAGCACATCGGCCTCTAAGCTCTCGCAGACGAAAAATTCGAGCCACTGGTCGGCCAAAGTGCCGCCAACGGCGCCTAATGCTGCCTTGATCAATCCCATAAAAACCCCGCAATGTTAAGATGTTACGTTCTGGAATACCTACCTAAAACTATATTATTGCACGGCAGAGGTCAAGAGTTATCTATATTAATATACCGACCAGGCCGCCCCGCCGGCCCGGGGGCAGCAAGAAAGGGGCGCGTGCGACTACATAATGAAGCCGTTCGAGCAGTATCTGCCGATTGAAACGATTGAGAGGCATTTGAGGAGTGAGGTAAACGGTAATTTACCCCCACCCCCAAACATTCATTTTGACTTCCAACCCGGCCCCAATCGGTCAAATTGACGTTCATTTTGACCGCCTCCCCCGTCCCACCCCTAAAAATCAGCACGTTTTGGGGGTTACTGCGGCTTGGCACAGCATTTGCGACGGTTAAAATTTTCACCTTTAATGAAAAGACACCGCAATGTCTGACAAAAGCAACGACCGGGACGAATTCCCGGCAAAATTGTTCAAAGACGGCCTGCCGGAGATCATCCCGGCCAAATACGACATCGTCTTCAAAAAAGTCTTCTTAGAGCACTTGGACCTGCTCGAATACCTCCTCAGATGCGTGCTCGACCTCCCCGACGAGGAGTACGAAGAGCTCACCGTCTCCTGTTCCGAGGTACTCCCGGAGAAGCGCGGTGGGAAGAAAGGGGTACTCGACATCAAGGTCGTCACGAAGTCAGGGATGGTCATCGACATCGAGATTCAGCGCGGGGATGTTGCGCGGATGCGTGAGCGGATAGTATTTTATATTTCAAGCCTGATTAAGGACCAGCTGCTCTCCGGCGACGGGTACGACGAGATCAGGCGGGTGATAGGCATGGTAATCACCGAACGCGGGCTGATACCGGAAGACGCGGAGTACCACCACCGGTTCACGCTCTACGACTTGAAGTCCGGCATAGCGTTGACGGACCTGATCGAGGTCCACACGCTGGAATTAGCTAAATTACCGAAAGAAAACGACGGCAGCGGCCTGTGGCGCTGCCTGAAGCTGTTAAACGCCGAAACGATAGAGGAGCTGGATATGATAGCGGAAATGAGCCCCGAGCTGAAAAAAGCCGCCGGCATAATGAAGGCATACTCCGAACTGGACCCCCAAACCCGCCGCGAGTACGAACTGCTCATGCTGGCGGAGATGGACGACAGGGTGAGGCTCAGGGCGGCGAAGAATGAGGGTATCGCCCAAGGCATCGCCCGGACCGCCAGGGCGATGAAAGCCAAAGGCATCGACGACGCCACCATAGCCGAAATCACCGGACTCCCGCCGGACGACATCCGGCGGTTGTAAGGTAAATGTAAATTTGTCGTTGTGTTACCGTTGATTGTCTGAACCATGATTTGCCTGATTAAAGGATTAACATGATTAAACGTCAAAATCACCAATAATCCGGGTTTTGATAACGATAATGCCCGTAGGGGCGACCGCCCCCGGTCGCCCGCCAACGCATGGATTACAATATCCCGCAAAATACACCAACAATCCCACGTAGGGGCGGGCCTGTGTGCCCGCCCGCAATCCCGGTATCCCATTGTCTGAACCATGATTTGCCTGATTAAAGGATTAACATGATTAAACGTCAAAAGACAACGTCAAAATCACCGATAATCCGGGTTTTGACGTTGATTTTTAATCAAGGAAATCCTTTAATCATGTAAATCAAGGTTCAGACAAAAAAGGCGGGACATGGCGCAAAATTGCCATTTACCGCATATCCCGCAAAATGGGCGTTGCAGGCAACGCCCATGCGGGTAGCGGCAATACGCCTATTTTACCAACATCCTGACCGACTGCTTCCACGCTCCGCTGTGCACCCTCACCATGTATACGCCGCGCGGCAGGTCGTTCATGCGCAGGGTGTGGGAACCCTTGGCAAGGTCTACCTTGCGAACGCGCGCGCCGTTTAGGGCGAAGACCGATACGCTGCCCTTGCCGGCCAGGCGCAGGTTCAGGGAGCGGCCAGCTAACTTTACGTACTGCGCGGAACGCTGGCCGCTCACCGTGTGCTTCACCGGCGTATCGCCGCCCAAGTGCTTAGGCAGGGCCACGACCGCGCCAATGCCTGGGAGCTTGCCGTCCTCCGCCGTCCAGCCGTTTTCGGCAAGGAAGAGGCCGCCTATTGTGCCGTCGGAACGGATATCGCTTACCGAGATGTCCGCGCCGTCTCTCTTGTCCGCGCCAACGTTTAGCCAGACGGCGCTTTGGTAGATGCTTGTTATTCCGTTGAAGGCGGTGTTGCCCTCAACGCGCGAGCTCCATTCAGTACCGCTCCCAATCATACCAACTACACGGCCCACATTCGTACCTGCGGATTTTACCTCAATGTTCAGCGCGGCGCTGTTGATCACGGTACCTCCCCTGGTAGTAATCATTCCTACTAGACCGCCTACATTATTAGCGCCGCTGACCGCAGCCGTGGAATAGCAATTCTCTACAACGCCACCACTTCCCCCTCCCATTATGCCGCCAACATAATTACCGGTACCGCTAACCGTACCGGTGGAATAGTTGTTGATTAGTATCACGCCGTTGCTTCCCACAATACCACCTACAAGACTGTCTCCGCTGACCGTACCGCTGAAATGGCTGTCATATATCCTGCCGGCCATGGCGTTTCCGGTTATGCCGCCAACGCTATAACTGCCGGTAACCGTACCGGTAGAATAACTGTTACGGATTAAAGACTGGCCAATCTCAGAACTGCCCTGTCCGTTATAACCACGCGCTATTCCCGCTACACCACCGACAAATTGTTTGCCGGTGACGCTCACCTTCTCAAGCCCAAGATTTATTACTCTGCTGGTTTGACCGATAACACCAAACAGCCCTTGATACTTTGCGTTTGGGCGATTGATAGTAAGATTGCTTATAATATGCCCGCCGCCATCGAAGACCCCCAGGAATCCATCATTATAAGATACATCATAATCCCAGAGTTCCCACCCAATCGGCATCCACCCTTCCCCCGCCGCATAGCCAGACAGATCAATATCTGCAGCAAGCGTAACTGTATCACCGAAAAAGTTATACTTCTCAATCCCTTCCGCCGTCCCGTTAACAATAGCCGCCAGCACGGCCAGTTCCTCCGCGGTGGATATGGTATGCCTTGTCGCCTGCGGGTCGAACCACCCCGCGCTCGGTTTGACCACGCTCACCGACGCCGGCAGGCTCGCGAACGACACCACCTCCTCGTTGGCTGTTATCACCACGTAGTAGTGGAATACGCCGAGCGTCCCCAGCGGGGCCTCGTAGAACGGTGCGGTCGCGCCGGGGATAGGCAGGCCGCCGTCGTTCTTCGCCACCGTGTTGACGTACCACTGGTATTTGACGTTCACGCCGTCGGCCGCCACTCCCACGGATATCCTGTACGTCTCGGCAGACACGCCCTTCACCGTGCTTACGGGCTGTTCGGTTATCGCTACGCCGAAGCGGTTGACGTGCACGGGGACCACCGCCGTCTGCTCTACATCGCCCGCGCTCATGTAGCCGGTCAGATTGCCGTATGTGTACGTGTTGTCGTTTATGGCGTAGCGCAGGTAAACCGTGCCCTTGTCGGCGACGCTCGTTTCGAGAATCTGCCTGCCCGTACCGCCCGCCTCCGTCTTCAGCGCCGCGAGGGGGCCGGTGTAGGCGCCGCCGTTGGCGTCGGTCAGGCGCCAGACGCCTTTCTCCTTGTGAAATCCGTCGAACAGCACGCTCTCCGTGTTTCTGGCCTCCAGATTGATGTCGCCTACGTAAAACGGCTTGGGGCTGTCCTTTATGATGTCTACGCTTTTTACGTTGGCCTCGATCGTTTTCAGGCGGTAGAGGGGGCGGTAGCCGGAGATTTCAGATTCCACGGCTTTTGAGGAGTAGGTCATTGTGCCGCTGGTAACGGTCATCGGTTTCAGTTTTTTCCATTTTTCGGCGGAGAAGAGGAATATTTTTTCAAGCATACTTTCGTCTCCGTTGTCGCTGAAGTTTTTACGGTCCCAAAAAACCTCGGATCTGGCGACGGTCGCCCCGGCGATGATCGTCACCCTTCTTTTGATCTCCGTCCACATACGTTCGAGGCTGATGGTATCCGCGCTGTGCAGCGTTTTATATCCGGCGGTAAAGCGATTCTCATACCGCTTATGAAAATTCTCCATGGCATCCATCTCCTCGGGAAGCGCGCCTGTGCCTTCGTAGCCGAATGTCGCGATTTGCCTCATTGCTGTAACCGTATCCCGTGTGTCGTCAATGCGCTCATACGCGTGCAGCCGTCTGGCGCCTATCCCTATTACCTTTACCTTGTAACTTATCGTAACAGGGTAATCGTAATTGAGGGTCATGCTCATTCTCGTTTCGTTTTGCGTAAGCATTACCTCCGTATGGGGCGGAATACCGGTTTTGGTATTTACACTATTAGTCTTGCTGTCTGAAGTTGAAGAGGAGGCGCTTTCCGTGAGCTGAAACAGGTTCTCAGTTCTCATCTCGTTATGCATCTCGGTTTTTTGCGTATTCGACCAGTAGTTCGTATGTTTCGCGTCGCCTCCGGCTGAAAACATGCCAAACAGCGATACTTTGGCCCCAACGGAATAAGTATTTGTTTTAGATTGTGTTGTTGTATTGGTTGAGTAGATACCCGTCATGTGAGACATCTTATACCCGTTAGTCGAAGAGACCTCGTTTGTAAACGTAATGTTACACGTGTTGGTCCACGTCACATCGCTTGACGCCGTCTGGCTCCCTTCATTTCTTATCCGGGAAGACATGCTATTCAGCGCGTTCGTAGGGTTCAATGTGAACCCGGGCTTATTAACGCTAACGGAAATATCGCCGTTAAAACCGGACGCCGCCGAATAGAACTCCTTGCCGGTCTCAAGATAGTGGAGCTTGAAATCATAGAATATCAGGCCTGTGCCGATATAGGAATATCCTCCGAAAGCCTTACGCCCGTCGTCATTATTTACGGAACCATAAGGTTTCTCGTTTAAACCTATCAAAACTCTGTCGAGCGACCACAAAACCACCTCGCTATTGGTTAGGGCGGCTAAATCATTAGGAAGGCTGACTTTCGGAACCGGAGCCCCTGGAACCGGGATTATAGCTTTTATACCACTAAGACCTATATCTTTCCCTAATACAGATACCCGGTCTCCAACGCTGTAACCCTTATAAGTATTAAATTCCGTCATCATCGCCGATGCCGCACCGGCAATGCTGGATGCCATTGTGAGCGTCCCTTTTCTTTCATCGTTCAGAACTTCATTCTTGTTAAAAAGCGGCTTTTTGAGCGAAAGATAACCGGTCGCCTTGTGCACGAACCCGAGCATATCACTATCCAACGGCATACTCATCTTGCCCGCATTCATCCATCCTCCAAGGAGGCTGTTAGGCGCCGCTCCGTACTTGGTTTCATAAATTTTCTCCTGCGTCGTTAGCGGCGTATTAGTTCCCGCCGGCAACTGATGCGTATACCCATTAAGGAACCGCTTGTACACCTCGGCAGGGTCGCTGAAGTTCCGCGCCGCCGTTCCATAAACATCCTTATAGATAATGCCGTCAACATCGTAATGCTCGGATGTCTGGTTATACGGCGTGTACGGCTGGCCGCTAACCTCTGCCGAGAGCGCGAGTGCGCACATCACTGCCGGTACTGCCAAAAACCGCCCGCTCCCTTTTCGGGGCGACGGCGAACGACTAATGCGATTCATAAGAACCTCCATTTTTGGTTTATTATATTAATATGGAATAGGGATTTGGCGTAAATGTTGCCATCGGCTCCGCTCAGGCATCGGGGGCGGGCACACAGGCCCACCCCTACGGCAGATACCGGTCTGTAGGGGCGGATCTGTGTGGCCGCCCTTGGGTATAGGATAAATGTGAATTTTGGGGCATACCGCGCCCTTTGGCGGCATGGGCGCTGCCGGTTATGGGGCGGTGTTACGGTGATATCTGCGTTGCAACGGTATTCAGCGGTTGTATGTTTTGATACGTAAGTTGTTGAAAAACAATCAGTTACATGGGGGGGGG
>Ga0209755_10002268_pt1 | contig 26808 bp, 16 predicted proteins | sample TergutCo191P1_FD_187301 | JGI IMG/M metagenome (GOLD analysis project Ga0209755, IMG submission 187301) | Cornitermes sp. P1 segment gut microbial communities from Petit-Saut dam, French Guiana - Co191P1 (SPAdes) (version 2) | ecosystem: Host-associated > Arthropoda: Insects > Digestive system...
CAGGGGGGGGGGGCGCCCGCCGGCAATCGCGGTGATCAGCTCAAGCGGCGTCACCGACATGGAGCGCGGAATGGCGGCGCGGGCCCTCGCGCGCACCATTGACGACCTGTCGCAGAGAAGGCGCGTCAGGGCAATCGTGCTGCGCGTCAACTCGCCCGGCGGCAGCGCCGAGGCCGCCGCCTACATCGCCGACGCCGTGACGCGCGCGAGGGAGCGCGTGCCGGTAGTCGTGTCGATGGGCGCCGTCGCGGCCTCCGGCGGCTACTGGGCGAGCATGAGCGCCTGCCACATCGCCGCCACCCCCATGACGGTCACCGGATCCATAGGCGTAATCGCGACCTGGTTTTACGACAGCGGCCTTAACGACAGGCTCGGGCTCAGCGTCGACCTGATGCAGCGCGGGAACCACGCCGACCTCGGCGCCGGCATCATCCTGCCCAGGCGCGATCTCAACGAGGCCGAGCTGGAGCGCTTCCGCGAATACATCACCGATCACTACGACATTTTCGTCGAGCGGGTCGCCGCGAGCCGCGGCATGGAAATGGCGCAGGCGCAGGCCGTCGCGCAGGGGCGCATTTTTTCAGGCGCCGCCGCGCTCGAAGCCGGGCTCATCGACAGCATCGGCGGCCTCAAGCACGCCATCCGCGTCGCGCGCGAGCTGGCAGGAATTCCCGAATGCCGCGGCGTGGTTTTCGAGCAGTACCCCCGCCCAACCTTCCTCGGCAGAATGATGGGCCGGCTTGCGAAAATGGGCCTGCCCAACAGGCTCGCCGCGCGCCTTCCCCCTCCCTCGGCCGGCGCCGGAATGGAGGGGGCGCTTTCGACGGCGCTGCTGATGACCGAGCTTTTCCTCCCCGCGCCCATTCTGGAGGACATCCGCTTCCGCATCGCGCACAACGGGCGCGCCATGCCCATGCTGCCCATGGACAGCATGGGCATGGAAATGCTGCCCCCGGGCGCGCGGTAGGGCGGCGCGCAAGGGCGGCGCAAAGGCGGCGCAAAAGCGCCGGCAAAAGCGCCGCGAATTTGGGCGAGGAAAATGCCGCAGTCACCAGAGCAAAAAATCGCGGCCGCGGGCTTCCCCGCCTTCCTCCGCGGCTTCAGCGCAATCGACGCCTGGCTTGCCGGCGCCGCTCAGGATGGGCGCGAGCCCGAGGAGCGCGCCGGGCGCAGCCAGCCAGGCGGCAGCTCCGAGCCCGGCAGGCGCAGCCCTCACGGCGGCAGCTCCGAGCCCGGCCGCGCAGCGCCGGAGCGCAGCCCGCCCTGCCGGCTCAGCCCCTCATGCGCGATCCGCATCCTCTGCGGCGCCGATCTCGCCGACCTCGCGCGCATGTTCGAGGACCTGCGCTACCCGGGCGCGGTTTTCGCCGACGCAGCGCTTGACCTGCGCGGAAAAACCTGGCTCTTCCGCTGCGAGGACTTCGGCGGCGCGGGCGCAGGCTCAGGCCCGCCCGCGGAGGCATTCGCAGGCGCGCTTGGCAGGCGCCGCGCCTCGTTCGCCTTCCTCGAGTTTTACATGGACTGCGCGACCGGGCGCTTCCACGACCCCAACGGCATAATCCCCATCCTGCGCGGCATAAAAAGCGCGGCCGAAAAGGGCGATGGCGCGCTTTGCGCGGGCGCGCTTGGCGCGGGCGCGGGCGCGCCTCGCGCTGGCGCCGTTTTGCAGAGCCGCGATCCAGGCGCGGATCCCCGCCGCGCCATAATCGACGGCGCAGCAATCCTCGCGCGCTATTTCCCGCAGGCCGGCGCGCGCGAGGCAGGCGCCGCCGCGAGGGAGATCGCGGCGCGGGGCATAGGCTCCCCCCCCTGCGCGCAGGAGCAGCGCATTTTGCTCGCCGAGCTGCTTGGCGCCCCCTCCCCCTCCCCAGGCTTCGAGTTTCTGAAAAGCAGCGGCTTTCTGGGCGCGCATTGGCCTGAGCTGGCCGCGATGGACGGCGCGGAGCACTCAAAGGAATTCCACCCCGAGGGCAACGCCTGGAAGCACACCATGGAAACCCTGCGCTACCGCAAGCCCGCGGGAAAAGGCTCGGGCTTCGATCTGCGCCTTTCGCTGGGGCTTTTGCTGCACGACGTCGGCAAGCCGCTTTCGCAGGGCTTTGGCGGCGGCGGCGCAGGCGGCGCAGGCGGCGCAAGCGGAGGCAGCCGCGCGGGCGGGAGGCGCGGGCAGGGCAGCCGGCGCCCGTTCGACGGGCACGCCCAGCTCGGCGAGGGGCTTGCCCGGCGCTTCCTCGCGCGGCTGGGCTTCGGCGCCGATCTGATCCGCGACGTCTGCTACCTCGTGCGCAACCACATGCTGCCCGCGGCGCTGCCCCGCCTCCCGCTGTCCCGCTCCGGCGAGCAAATGGCGTCGCCGCTGTTTCCCCTGCTCATGGAGCTGTACCGATGCGACGAGTCCTCGTCGTTCAAGGGGCTCGAAGGCTACTACCGGAGCAGCGCCGCGTATCAGTCGTACCTGCGCCACAGGCGCAACCCGTACCGCTCGCCGGACGGGAAAAAGCTCGGAAAGCCATGACGAAGCGCGGAAAAAGCGCCGCGCGCCTGCTTTTTTCGCGGTTTTTCCGGCAAAGCGCTTGACCATCGCCCGAAAAACGGAATAGCCTGTATTGGGCCCCGCGGGAGCCGCGCCTTCGCGCAGGATTTTCAGGGGCAGCGCCGGAACGGGAATTGCGCCATCGCTCTCGCGACTTGCGACAGCAGCGCCGCAAAAGCAGCAGCAGCCTCATCAGCCATCTCGATTCCGCCGGAAGCCCGGCGCGGCAATGCAGGAGGATGCCATGCTGAACAGTTTAAAAAGCAAGATCATTGTCCCGGTTCTCGGCCTTTTGCTCGCGCTCATCGCCTTTCTCACGGCGCACGTTTCCGTGACCACGGCGAGCATGGCCGACACGCTTTCGCGGGAAACGGCGGCATTGGCCCAGGCCCTTTCGGACGAGCGGATGGCCGCGTCTTCCCAGGCGGCGCTCGGCTATCTCAGGGCCATTGAGGAGCACAACCTAATGACGGCGCGCGCCATCGCCGGCAGCCAGTCGCTGATGGCGCTCGTCAATAGCTGGAACGCCAACGCAAACAGGCCCGGCAGCAGGATGGCGCTGATCCAGTACCTGGACGGCAGGAAGGCCGAGCTGGGGATAACCTCGTTCGTGGTCGCGGACAGCGCCGGAATCATCATCCTGCGCACCCACGACCCCGCCGCCTACGGGGACTCGGGCCTCGTCTCGCAGCCCATCGCCATGGCCCTGCAGCAAGGCATGGCCTCCACCTCCTACTCCGCCACCCCTGCGATGCCGATGGGGCTTTCCGGCGTCGCGCCGATTTGGGACGGCGCAAATATCATTGGCACGATTTCCGCGATCCTGGAAATCAGCACCAGCGAATTCGTCGACGGCTTCGGCGAGGTCTTCAACGCCGAAATCACGATTTTCCGCGGCGACGAATCAATTTCGTCGACGCTCATACACCCGGAAACGCGGGCGCGCGCCGTCGGCACGCGCGTCGCGCCGCACGTCGCGGAAATCGTGCTGGATCGCGCGGAGCCGCTCGTTCTGGACCTGATGATTTTCGGCGTCCTGCCCCACACCGCGTTTTACTTTCCCCTGCTTGGCTGGGGGGGCTCGCCCGTCGGCATGTTCTTCGTCGGCTTCTCCACCGAGTTCATGCAAAGCTCGACCGCCGAGATGGAGCGCTTCACCGCCGCGACCAGCGCCGGCATTCGCGCCTTCATGATTGCCGCCGGCATCATCGCCCTTCTTGCGATCGGCGGCGCAATGTTCCTTTACCTCATGCGGATCCTGAAGCCGCTCGATCTTCTGCGGGACAACCTCAACGACATCGCGAACGGCGACGCGGATCTCACGAGGCGGCTCCCGGCGAAAGGCAGGGACGAAATCGCCAAGGCCTCCGGTTTCTTCAACCAAATCATGGAGGATTTCCGCGGCATAATCATTTCGATAAAGCGCCAGGCCGGCGAGCTGTCCGGCATCGGCGCGGATCTTTCGAGCAACATGGCCGCGACCGCGTCCGCGATGAGCCAGATCGCCGCGAACATACAGAGCATAAAAGCCCGCGCGCTGAGCCAAAGCGCCGGCGTCACGCAGACCAACGCGACCATGGAGCAGGTCACCGCCAACATCGACAGGCTGAACGGCCACGTCGAGCGCCAGACCAGCGCCGTCTCCGAGTCCTCCGCGGCCATCGAGGAAATGCTGGCCAGCATCCAGTCCGTCACCTCGACCCTGGCCAAAAACGCCGAGAACGTCGGCGAGCTCCAGTCCTCCGCGGACGAGGGCAAGTCCAGCCTGCAGGAGGTGGCGGGCGACATCCAGGAAATCGCGCGCGAATCCGAGGGCCTTCTGGAGATCAACGCCGTGATGGAAAACATCGCCAGCCAGACCAACCTCCTGTCGATGAACGCCGCGATCGAGGCCGCGCATGCCGGCGACGCGGGCAGGGGCTTCGCGGTCGTCGCCGACGAGATCCGCAAGCTCGCCGAGTCCTCCAGCGAGCAGTCCAAGGTGATAGGCAGCGTGCTGAAAAAAATCAAGGACTCGATCGACAAGATCACGAAATCGACCGAGAGGGTCATGGAAAAGTTCGAGTCGATAGACCGGAGCGTGCGGACCGTCGCGGAGCAGGAGGAAACCATCCGCAACGCGATGGAGGAGCAGGGCCAGGGCAGCAAGCAGGTGCTGCAAATGTCCGGCCTTGTCAGCGAGATAACGCAGCAGGTAAAGGGCGGCTCGCAGCAGATGCGCGAGGGCAGCAAGGAAGTCATTCAGGAAACCAAGAACCTGGAAAAGGCCACGCAGGAGATAACCGGCGGCATGAACGAGATGGCCGCCGGCGCCGATCAGGTGAGCAGCGCCGTCAGCGCCGTCAGCGATCTCAGCAGCAGGACGCAGGAAAGCATTTCGTCGCTGGTGAAGTCGGTCTCGCAGTTCAAGGTTTAGCCATGGCCTGAAAAGCCGTGCTCCCTTGCCTGCTCGGTCACTTCAACCGCGCGGCCCGTGCGAAGGTAGTACAGCCATATTTTGCAGCTTTTTTTCGCCGGGACGGCAAAGAGATCCGAGGCGGCCTTGTAGTAGCAGGCCATTTGCGCGATATGCTCCCTGGGGTTCTCGCTGCTGTCCGTCTTGAAATCGACGACGTGGACAGCCTCCGCGTCCTCGAATACAAGGTCGATTACGCCGTTGACAAAGAAAAAATCGCCTTCGCCCGCGCGGACAAGGCTGCGAAACGGGAACTCGCTTTTTCGGCCCGCCGATTTCTTCGCGATGATTCCCAGCGGCGAAAGGACAAAGCGCGAGGCAAGCTCCCTGCCCGCCTCAAGAAAGGCCCTGGCTTCCTTGATCGTCAAAAAGCCCGCCAGCTTTGGCGGAATGGCGGCCTTTTTCCCGTCCAGATGCGCCTCCACGCATATGTGGGCGATGGTCCCGAAGCTGCCCTGATTGAACTTTTCGCCGTCTTCCCCGCGCTTTTTCGCATGGCGCTCAAGCATCCTGTCAACGCCGGCAAAAACGTCAAAGGCATTTGCGCCTGAGTACCTGGCGCTCGCGGCAAAGCTCCCGGGCGGCATTTCCCCGGCGGCGCTTTCCATGGACAGCGCCGTCGGGGAAAAGTGCTTTCCGGCGACGTGCGGGGTCGCCAAGACGCTTGCGCTGCCGTAGTAATGCCGGGCAGCCTCAAAAAAGCCATTCAGGCCTTTTTGGTCGTTCGAGAAGCGCGAGCCGAGGGTTTCGGCGCTGAGAATGTCCCGCTCGGCGAATGCCGGGATTTCTTCAAGCTCAAAGAAAGCGGCGCCGGCGCCGGGCCCCTCCTCGGGGATGCGGGCGCCAAGCGCAGGCAGGCACAGCCCAAAAAAAGTGCCGTCATCGATAATGGCATCGCCGGCGCCGCTTTTTGCAGCCTTTTGGGCTTGGGCGCTTATGTACCGCTTGAGCCGCCCGGAAAAATCCGCCCCGCTTTCCCCGGCGCTTTCCTGCCCGCCATCGCCGCCCTTGCCCAGGTCAAGGCAGCCTGAAAGGTAAAGCTCGCTTTCGGCGCGGGTCATGCCGACATACAAAAGGCGGCGCAGCTCCGCCGTCGCCTTTTCCCTTTCGGCGGCAAGCGAGCGCTCCCAGAAATAGTTGCGCCTGATGTCCTTGATGCCCTCGCACTCCGCGGGGAGGGGGGGGTTAAGCGTGAGGCCGCTTTCTGCGCCAAAAATGTCGTCGCTAGAATTGCCCCTGCCCGACCTGTCGCAGCAGCAAAGGAAAACCACGGGAAACTCAAGCCCCTTGCTTTTGTGTATGGTCATAAGGTGCACGGCGCTGTGGCGCTCAAGAGGTATCCCAATGTCGCTTAGGCGCTCGCTGCTCTGCTCAAGCTGCTGAATGTAATCGGTAAAAGCCGCAAGCCCGCTCAGCGACGGCGCGGATCCGGCCGCGCCGCTTTCGTCCGCCTGCGCCGCCAAGTGAAAAAGATAGTCGTACATTTCCCGGAACGCCGCCGTCTGGGGGTGCCACTCGGTTTCGTAGCGGTAGCCCTCGCCAAACCACAGCTCGCTCACCAGGGAGCTGATGCTTTGCGAGCAGGCCATTTCAAGAATTTTTCTGTAAATGCGCTGCCCGCTGCGGTATTTTTCCCTGTCCTCGCCGCCCAGCCAGGCAACAGGCTCCTCGCCGAATGGGCCCGGAATGCCCTCGCCGCCGGCGCCGCCGCCGGCGCTGCCGCAGGCGCTGCCGCAGGCGCTGCCGCAGGCGCTGCCGCCTTCGCCTGCGCCGCCGCCGCAGGCGGCAAGGCAGGCGGCAAGGCCCTGCAGCGAAAGGCCCGCAAAGGGCGAGCGCAGCATCTGCGCGTAGGCGAGCCTGTCCGTCGGGTATGCGGCAAGCCGAAGAACGGACATCAGGTCGTTTACGGGGCCTCCGTAAAAAAAGCCGTTAAGCTCCTCGCTGGCATAGGGAATGCCCAGAAGCATGAGGTGCTTTTCGAAAAGCGGCTGGGGGCTGCGCGCGCGGAACAAAATCGCAATGTCGCCGGGCATGTATTTCCGCCCGCCGCTTTCGTCCTTTTCTTCCAGCAGCGCCCTGATTTTTTCCGCGACGTAGCGGGCCTCGCTTTCCAGGGGAGACAGGAGCCCGAGGTTTTCCCCGGCGGCGCCCGAGCCCGAGCCGGCGCTCCGGGCTCCGCCGTTTTCGGCGCCGGGCTTGTCCAGTATGCAGAGCGCCAGCTTTCCGCCCTGCGTTTTGAAGGCCTCCAGCGGCGCGTACGCCGCCTCGAAGGAAGGCAGCCCCGGCGAGGCGGGCGCAAACACGGCAGGGCAGCCGGCAGGCGCGGCGCTTTTTCCCAGCGGGTCAAATTCGCATCCGCCAAAAATGGCGTTAAACGCGCCTATCAGCCTGGGCGCCGAGCGATAGTTGGTTTTTAGGTGCAGCTCCATGCCGCCAAGCTCGTCCTTCAGCTTTCGGAACACGGAAACGTCGGCGCCGCGAAAAAGGTATATGGACTGCTTTTCGTCCCCCACGAAAAAAAGCTTGCCGGGGGAAAGGTCCCCCGCGGACGGCACGGAGCTGCCGGAAACGCCCGGCTTTTCCGCCAGAAAAAAAAGCAGGTCCTTTTGCAGCGCGTTGTTGTCCTGGAACTCGTCGATCATGATCGCCCGGAAAGCCTCCTTTTCGCTTTGGCGTATGTCGGGCTGCTCCAGCAGTATCGTTCCGGCAAGGCCGGCAACGTCGCCGAACGTCAAAATCCCCGCGGCTCTTTTTTTTGCCGCGTATCGGCGCCGGAGATCCGCAAAAAGCATCAGGACGGAATAGATTAGCCCCGCCTGCAGGCAGAACACGATCAGCGCCGAAAAGCCCGGAAACAGAAGGCGGAATTCCTTCAGCAGATCCTTTACGGGGTTGTCGCTTCGCTGGCCTTTTGTCAGCGGCAGATCGTTCAGCGAGGCCAGAAAATGGCAAAGCCCGATCATCGCCCCGCGCAGCGGCTGGGATTCGGCCCATTCGACGGCGCTTTCGTGAGGGGCCTCCGCTAGCTGCCCGAAAAAAGCGCAAAGGTCTTTTTCGCCGGGAAAAACGGCAAGGCCCTCCTCGTACTGCCGGAGAATCGGGCCAATGTCAGGGTGGTATTTTTTGTTTCCCTGATACGCGCCGGCAAGCGCGTCCAGCTTTTCCATGACAGCGCCGCTCTGCCTTTTCCACTCGCGGCATATGGCGGCAAACTGCGCCCTGACGTCCTTTTTTGGATCGCCCGGCGAGGCGCCTGAGCAGTCGCACTTTGACAGCGCCAAGGCGAAAATGCTTTTTGCAATGCCCATTGGGCTTTTGCGCATGTAAAGCCGCTCCATTGCCGAATGCCCGCGGTTGGCTATCACAAAGGGCAGCGACTCATCAAGCGCAAGCTGCTGGCAGCGCTCGTTGTCGATGGAAAAGTCGGGCCTTATGCCGTAGCGGTTCGCAGCCTGCCTGACGATGGAGGCGCAGTAGGAGTCAAGGGTCTGTATCCGCGCCTGGGCAAATTCCTCCAGCGCCCGGCTTGCCAGCTTGGCTTTCTCGCCCCCGCCCTCCCGCGCCGCCTCGGCAAGCTCAAGGTAAATGCGCCGATGCATTTGCGCCGCGGCTTTTTTTGTAAAGGTGAGGGCAAGAATTTCCGGAACGCGGATTTTCCTTTCGGTGACAAGCCAGGAATAGCGGGCGGCCAGAACCATGGTTTTTCCGGATCCGGCGCCGGCTGCCACCACAGCGTTCCCCGCGCAATAGGCCGCGCTGCGCTGCTCGGCGTTTAAAATCGGTTTTCTGTCAGGCTCCATGTCGATTCCTTATTTGACCTTGTAAAGCATTCGGCACACTTTGCTGTAATTGCAGCCCCCGCATCGCCCCGAATAAGAGGGCGCGGCGGGAAAAAGGCCGCCAAGTATTTCCCTTGCAAAGCGCTCTGATTTTTCGTCAAATTCGCCCATAACGGCGGCGAAGGCGCCGCCTCCGCGCATAACGGCGTCTTCCTCTTTTTTCGGGTTTCTGGCGCCGGTCAGCGCGTTTTGCGTTGCGCCAAACCAAAGCTGCGCCTTTGCGTCGCCGATCGAGAAAAACAGCGCCGCATGGGCCTCTTTCTTCAGGGCGGCCTCGGCAAGGCGCAGGTAAGCCGGAATCTGAAAATCGGAGAGAGAGCCTTCCCCCGCGAAGCTCTCCGAAAACTTCGGCGCCTTTGACATTTTGAAGTCAACGATGGCAAGGGATCCGGCCGAGGGGGAACCCTCCCTGGCATCCTCAAGGATGCAGTCGACTATTCCGCTGAGGGCGTAAAAGCCGCTTTCCAGAAAGCAGCGCTCCTCGCTTGCGACGACGCGGTGCCCCGCAAAAAGCGAGGCAAACTCGGCGAGAAATTTTTCCAGCCTAGCGCAAAACAGCTTTTTTTCCGCGCGCAAAAGGCGCGCCGCGAGCATGCTCATTTCGGCGCCGGCGCTGCCGGGAAGGCAGGGGAAAGCCTCAAAAACGCTTTCGATCTTTTGGGAAAGCAGCCTGCGGTAATGCTCCGGCAGCTTTGGCAGCGGCTTTTTCCCCGGGCCCGAGCCTGCGGGCAGGCTGATGGGCTCGCCCGACTTTATAAGCTCGCCCAGAAAAAGGCTCAAGACCGCATGGTACACGAGCCCGGCCGTGCTGTCCGCCATGAGCCCGGCCTCTATCTCAAGGCTCTCAAGCCGCAGCGCCCGCGAGAAAACCCATTTTAGCGGGCACTCAAAATAAGGGCCAAGCGACGAGGGGGAAACGCTGAGCGGCCGGCCATCCCCGCAAAACTGCCTGCGGATCAGCGCCGGCAAAGGGTGATCTGCCGGATAGGCGGCTGCGCCTGCGGCCTCGCCGCCGGCGCAGCGCCGGCTCTTCCATGCGGCAAAGCCCTGCTCCTGCCTTGAGTGAATGGCCGGGCGCCGCGCCGCCTGCGCCTCCCCTCCCCCCCCCCCCCCCCCCGTCGGGCCCGAAAAAGTGCATGGAGGCATGGAAGCGGCTTTCCTCAAGGTACAGGTCGGGCGCGAACTTTTCACCGTGCTCCGCCGTGCCGCCGAAGCGCCGTGCCGGCTTTGGCGGGGCGCCGAGGGCGCTGTGCGGAATTTCGTAGCCGGCAAAGGTCTGCTCCGAGCAGAAAAAGGCGGCCGGCAGCCTGGAATTGAGCCGGTGCAGCCTGACAAGCGCCTGCGACACGTCGCTGTCGCTGATTCCAAGCTTTTTTCGCCTGCTTCCGGAAAGGAAGGCAAGGGGCGAAAAGACTGTCCTGAGGTTTTCCTGGCTTGCGCCGATGACGATGTGGCAGTCGAACGGCGCCGGGGCGGCTGTTTGGTACGGAAGAATCGCGACGCCGGAAGCGGACTGCTGGGCGAGGTACGGGACTTTTTCCAGGTGCTCCGTGAAAAAAGCGCAGGGGTCAGGGACGCGGGCGCCGGGAAACGACTGCTCGATTTCGGCAAGGCCCACGAGCTCGGAAACGCAGCGCGAAAGAACCAGGTCCGTTTCCTCCAGGCAGCTTTCCATGTCGAAAAAGCGCTCGCGAAAATCGAAATAGCATTTGCGCAGTTCGGCAAAGGACTTCGCGCGGCGCATGGCGCCTGCCAGGCGCCTAAGATCCCCAAAGAAATGCCTGGCCCGGGGCCGTATGCCGCCGAAGGGATGCGAAAAGGCGTCTTCCCAGACGTTCACCCCGGCGCCTTGCCGCCCGCCCTCCGATTTTTCCGTCCAGGAGCTTATGCAGTTGTTTTTGATGCCAAAATCGATAAGCTCGCCGATTTCGCCGCCGCTCTTCCAGGGAAGGCGCCGGTTCAGCAGCAGCGCCGCAGCCGAGGAAAAGGAAAAATCCGCCGAGGCGCAGCCCGCGGCCGCCGCAAAAAACTGCCCCGCAGGGTACGACGCAAGCGGCTTGCCGGCCTGGCTGACGTACGGAATGTTTCGGTTGTCAAATTCCCTGAAAACATACGGGCCGTAGGCCTGCGCGTCCGGAAGGCTCACCGAAATGGCGTCCCATGGAACGTTTTTGCCCTCGCGCAGCGCAATTATGTACAGCGCCGCCTCGGTTATCTCGCTGCGGGAATTTGCGTAAAAGAAAACCTCGTGATCCTGCCGACCGGCGCCTTCAGCGCCGGTCTGAACGATCTTGACATGATCGCTGGCCTCCAGAAGCTCCCTGTACTCCTCGAAATCCAGGAGCGACTCCGCGAAAAAAATGAAGCATTCCTTGCCGGTGTCGTCGAAGGGCGGCGTTTCCCAGGCCGGCTCGAAAAGGCCGTGGAGCGCAAGGAACTGCGAATACCGGCGCGCCAGGCTGAAAAGATCGCGATCCTCGCCCGACATGCCCTTCGCCGCCTGCTCGGCCGGGCTTTCGCAAATTTGGGCGATGGGCAGGCGCGCCGCCTGCCTGAGCCAAAGCGCCAGGTGCGGCAGGATGCCCGCAAGCCAGCCCGCAAAGGAGCCGGCCTCCTGCGCCCACTTTTCCCGAATAAGCTCGGAAAAAACCGGCTCCCTGCCGTCGGCGCAGCGCTCCGCGTTTTCCTGTATCAGCATGCTTGCAAACATTTTTCTCAGCGCCGACGGGATGCTCTGCCTGTCCTGAACCCTCGAGCGAATCGAGCTTTCCTTGAACCTGTCCCACGCGGCGAATTTTTCCATGGCGACGGTGCCGCCGCCGCGCAGGGCCAGCAGGCGATCGGCCCAGCGGGAAACCGCTATGTCCGTGGGGAAAACAAAAAACGAGGAAGGCTTGTCAATGTTTTCCAGCAGGGTGGCTTCGACCAGGTTCATGAGCCCTCACAGTAGCGCATGCGCCGCCAAATGGCAATACGGAGGCGCATCCGCGCCGCGCAGCATTGCGCGGCGCGGCGCATTCAGAGCTTTCCATGCTCCCTCAGAAAGCCCTCGGGATCGAGTATCGCGAAGAAGGCCTTTTTTGCGCTAAGGTCCCTGTTGAAGGGCAGCGGAAACCTGTCCGCGCGCCAGCTCGTGGAGTCGTCAAGGCCCCACAGCGTCACGCGCCCTATCGCGTCGCTGCGCTCCCTGAATATCATGAAAAGCCGCGCGAAAAGGACTGCCTGCATTAGCTCGGCGCCTTCGGTGAGGCGCTCCCAGCCCCGGGCGTGATCCACGGTTATGTCAAGCTCGGTTATGCTGACCCGCACGCCCAGCTCCGCAAAGCGCATGATTGACTCCTCCACCTGCCGGGGGGGGGTGCTCAGGCTGTAGTGGCCCTGCATTCCTATGCCGTGTATCGGCACGCCGCGCCCGAGCAGCTCCCGCGCCATGTGGAACACCGCCTCGCGCTTGCCGGGCTGGTTCAGGTTGTAGTCGTTGTAATACAGAATCGCGCCGGGGTCGGCGGCATGCGCCGCGCGAAACGCGATCTCGATGTAGTCGCTGCCAATCGCGTCAAGCCACGGCGTCCTGCGCAGATGGGCGCGCCAGTCGCTTGGGTCGCCGTAAACGGAGCTGGGGAAAGCCTCGTTGACAACGTCCCACGAATGCACCCTCCCCCTGTATCGCCCCACGACAGCGGAAATGTGGCTGACAAGATTTTCGATGGCGGCCTCCCTCGATATGCCGGGGGGGTTCATCCAGGCGGGGGACTGCTCGTGCCACGCAAGCGCGTGGCCTATAACCGCAATCCCATTGTCAATCGCTGCCTGCGCAATGCGATCCGCCTCCTCAAAATGGAAAGCGCCGGGCCGCGGCTGGAGGTAGGCCGGCTTCATCGCGTTTCCGGCGGTGACGGCATTGAAGTGGCGGCGCACGAATTCAAGCCTTTCGCCGCGCATGTCCCTGGGGGACACCGCCGTCCCGAGCATGAAGTAATTCGCGTGGGCCTCGCTCAGCGAGGGCAGATCCCCGATTCTGTACTCCACCGGCGCATGCCTGAAGGCGGCGTCGTCGATGAAAAAATCCGCGAAGGCGCCGGCCGCGTCGGTTTCGATGTAGACGGAAACGCTGTCAAAGTCGCAGAAGGGCATCGACCCCTTAAGCCGCGTCCACGATCCAGGCCGCGCCGAAGCGGAGGCGAGCGGGCCGCCGAAATGGCGCCAGACAGTCTGGCCGCGCAGATGGAACTCCGCGGAAAGCCGAAACGACACGGGCCCCGCGCCGGCGGCCGGCATGGCCCAAAGCTCGAACTCGTGCAGCCCGAACGGCTCCGCTAAGCCGGAAACGTCCAGGGCGATCCCGTTCCAGGAATGCTCGCGCCCCGTCACCAGAAGCGAGTAGCGCCCGCTTCTCGACACGCCGCGCACCCGCTCGATCGCGGCGCTCCCGGCGCCTCTGGCCGCGAAGCCGTCGAAGCCGGCCTCGAAGGAGGCCGCGGCCGGCTCGGCGCCGGCGGCTTCGGCGCCGCCGCAGGCGCCGCCCCTAGCCGCCGAAGCCGCGCAGCCGCAAAAGGCAAGCGCCGCAAGGGCGGCGGCCGCCGCTGCGGCAAGGCCCGACGCGCCGCCGAAAGCGCCGCTGAAAGCGCGGCCCGCCCTTGCCCCGCGCCCGCCGGCGGCCGCCCTTGCGCCGGCAAAAGCGCCGCTTAATGCGCCGCCACTTGCGCCGCCCCCTGCGCCCGGCGGGAAAGCCGCCGCGAAAGGCGCTTTTTTTCCATTCAAAGACGTCATGGCTGCTCCCTCCCCTCCGCAAAATGCCCCCGCCATGCGCGCTCCATGCCGGCGAGGGTTTCCTCCCTGCTGAGGAGGTTTTTCATGTAATTGCCCCATTTCAGGCCGTCGCAGAAATAGCCGAAAAACCTGCGCGCCCTGGAAATATGGAACTCCGGCGGCTGCCAGCGGGCCAAGAGCTCCAGAAAGCGCAGGCCCGTCTCCTCCGTCAGCTCGGGCGTTTCAGCCGGCGCCGGCGCTGCCGCCTCGGGCCATGGCGCTCCCGGCATTGGCGCCTCGCCCGGCAGCGCCTGCAGGCCCTGCGCCTCTGCCTGCCCCGGCGCCGCGGCGCCGGGAGCGCCGCCGGCGGGCAAGGCCCCTGCCAAGCCGGCGGCGGCAAGGGCATTTGCCCGGGCGCTTTGGGCCTGCAGGCCGCAAGCCTGAAGGCTGCGCGCCTGGGCGAAGATCCACGGCCTGCGAACCGCCGCCCTGCCCGCCATCACGGCGTCGCAGGGGCCGGCGGCGCGGCGCAGAAGATCCTCGGCGCTGCCCACGTCGCCGTTTCCGGCCACCGGAATTCGCAGCTCGCCGCGCAGGGCGCCCACGTAGTCCCACCTGGCAAGCCTCTTGAGCTTTTGCCTTGCCGTCCTGGGGTGCAGCGTGATGAAATCGGCGCCCTCGGCCTCCAGCCTGCGGCAGAACCCGGCCAAATGCCCGAAGTCGTCGGAAAACCCGATGCGCAGCTTGACGCTGAGCCGCTTTTTCGTCGCCCGCCGCACGGCGCCAACCAGGGCGCCCGCGCGATCCGCCGACGCCATCCAGGCGATCCCGCCCCCGGCCCTGCGGATCGGGGGCGCGCAGCAGCCCATGTTCAGGTCTATCCCGGCGCATTCCAGCCCGTCCAGCAGCGCCGCGGCGCCGGCAATCCGCCCGGCGTCGGCCCCGACAAGCTGAAAAACCAGCTTATCCGGGCGGGGCCCATTGTCAATATACCATTTTTCGAAAGGACCGCCATCCAGCAGCGCCGCGGCGCTGATCATTTCCGAAAAATACTCGTCGCAGCCGCCAAATCCCTCTATCAGCTCGCGCAGCCCCCTGTGCCCCAGCTCGGCCATTGGCGCCAGCAGAAAGGTTTTCCCATTATTTCCCGTAATCGCCGCTTCCCCCTTGACTAATTCTTTTATATCACATATTATTGAATTATAAATGAGAGGAGCGTCTGCATGATAGCAAAAGACAATATGCCCGGCAGCCTGAACGAGAAAACGGCCGAGGGAATCAAGCCCGACGGCACCCCATTCAGGGTTCTCGTTGTTGACGATTCCATGTTTATTGCAAAACAGTTAGGACAGATTTTTTCTTCCGAGGGGTTTGAGGTGGTGGCCACCGCCGCCGACGGTTCCCAGGGGCTTGAAAAATACAAGGAAATGCACCCAAACATTGACTTGGTCACGATGGACATCACCATGCCCGTCATGGACGGGGTCACCGCGCTCGAGAAAATCCTGGAATTCGACAAGGAAGCCAGCATAATCATGATCAGCGCGCTTGGAAAGGAAGACGTGGTCAAAAAATGCCTTCTCATGGGAGCGAAAAGCTACATCGTCAAGCCTCTTGACCGCAAAAAGGTGCTTGAGCGCGTGGTTTCGGTGCTTAGGCGGTAGGCTTTTCCGGACGCTTATGAAGGGCCGGCTCATTTCGAAAGGCGCTTACTGCCTTTGCGCGAATGTGGAGACAGAAGATCTTTTCGAGGGACTCTGGCCCATCCCGAACGGCGTTTCGCTCAACGCGTACGCCGTGAAGGCAAAGAAAACGGCGCTGATCGATCTCTTCCGCAACTGGGCGGGAGCCCCGAAGCAGATTGAGGAGGCGCTTTCCTCCATCGGCATCGAATTTTCGCAAATCGACTACCTGGTGCTGAACCACCTTGAGCCGGACCACACCGGCTGGCTCAGGGAGTTTCGCAGGCTGAACCCAACTGCGGAAATCGTCGCCACGCAGAGGGGCTGCGAGCTCGCGAAAAGCTTTTACAAGATCGACGGCGGCCTGCGCCCCGTGAAAACCGGCGACGAGCTGGATCTGGGCGACGGAAGGGCCCTGGCCTTTTTTGAAACCCCCAACCTGCACTGGCCGGAAACCATGATGACGTGGGATGCCGCCTCCGGCACGCTTTTTTCCTGCGACGCGTTCGGCTCCTTCGGGGCGCTGGGGGACCGGGCCTTCGACGACGAGTTTGGCGCCGACGAGCATGCGCTTTTCGAAAAGGAAGCCCTGCGCTACTACTCGAACATCGTCTCCTCGTTTTCCGGCTTCGTCGAGAAGGCGGCGCAAAAGCTGGGCGGCCTTGACATAAAGTGCGTGGCGCCCAGCCACGGCATGGCATGGCGCCGCGAGCCGCGCAAAATAATCGAGCGCTACCTGAAGTACGCCTCGTGGGCAAAGGGCCCCGCGGAAAAGTCCATCACCATAGTCTGGAGCTCCATGTACGGCAACACCGAGGCCGGCCTTTGCGCCGTCATGGAAGGCATAGAGGACGAAGGCGTGCCGTACATAACGCACCGCGTCCCCGAGGAGGACATCTCCTGGGTGCTTGCCGACGCCTACCGCAGCTCCGGCATTGTCATCGCCATGCCCACCTACGAATACGCCATGTTCCCGCCCATGTCTTGCGCGCTGGGCATGTTCCGCCGCAAGCACCTGATCGGCAAGAAAGCGCTGCGCATCGGCTCGCGGGGCTGGATCGGCGGCGCCGGAAAGGACTACGAGGCCGCCATCGAAAGCCTGAAATGGGAAAGCGTCGAGCCCTTCGAGTGGCCCGGCTACCCTTCCGAGGAAGACATGAAAGCCCTGCGCCTGCGCGGCCGCGAGCTGGCGCGGCGGGTTGCGCAGATGCCCTAGCCGGCGCGGCCAGCCAGGCCCGCCGCCGCAGGCCGGCACGCGCGCCGCCATCGGAAGCGCAAAGACCCGCGGAATGATTCAGCGCAATCAGGCGCTTTCGCAGCCCCTTGCCGGCCGTCGCGCGGATGCCGCTTTCAGGGGAGCCGCTCCCTTCAGCTCGCCGCTCAGCCTGCGCCCGCCGAGAATTCCCGCGCCGCGAATTGCGCCGGCGTCAGCCAAACCGCCCGGAAATGTAGTCCTCCGTGCGCTTGTCCCTGGGATGGGTGAAGATCTCGCGGGTGTCGCCGAACTCGACCAGCTCGCCGAGCAGGAAGAACGCGGTTTTGTTGCTGACGCGCGAGGCCTGGTGCATGGCGTGGGTCACCAGGATTATGCTGAACTCCTTTTTCAGCTCGCCTATCAGCTCCTCGATGCGGCCGGTGGCTATGGGGTCGAGGGCGCTGGTGGGCTCGTCCATCAGGATGATCTCCGGCTCCATGGCGATGCTGCGCGCTATGCACAGGCGCTGCTGCTGGCCGCCGGAAAGCGCGTGGGCCTGCTTCCTCAGCCGGTCCTTGACCTCGCCCCACAGCGCCGCCTTTTTCAGCGAGGCCTCGACGATCTCGGCCAGGCGGCGCCGGTCGCGCAGGCCCTGCATCTTCGGGCCGTAGGCGACGTTGTCGAAGATCGACATGTTGAAGGGGTTTGGCTTCTGGAAGACCATCCCCACCCGCCGGCGCAGATCGGCCACGTCGATCGCGCCGTTGATGTCCTCGCCGTCAAGCAGCACCTCGCCGGTTATGCGGCAGTCCGGGATGAGATCGTTCATCCGGTTTAGGATGCGGATGAAGGTGGACTTGCCGCAGCCGGAGGGGCCTATCAGCGCCGCCACGTCCCCGCGCCTCACCGCCAGGCTGATCTGCTTCAGCGCCTGGAAATCGCCGTAGAAAAGGTCGAGGCTCCTCACCTCGATTTTCGCCCGCCCGCTCGTTTGTTCGCTCATTGCTCGCTCGCATTCTTCCTGAATTTGAAGGTGATTATCTTGGTGGCCGTGTTGATCAGGATCACCAGGATGACCAGCACCGACGCCGTCGCAAAGGCCATGTTGAAGTCGTCTGGGTGTATCGCCTCAGCCGTAAGCTGGTAGAGGTGGATCGTCAGCGTCCTGCCCGGCTCGAAAATGGAGCGCGGCATGCCGACGGCTATGCCGACGGTGAGCATCACCGGCGCCGACTCGCCGACCATCCGCCCCACGGCCAGGATCACCGCCGTCACTATGCCGGGCAGCGCCGGCGGCAGGACGACGTGGACTATGGTCTGGAACTTCGTCGCCCCCACCGCCAGCGACCCCTCGCGCACCGAGGCCGGTATCGACTTCAGCGACTCCTCGGTGGTGCGGATTATGACCGGCAGCGCCATGATCGACAGCGTCAGCCCGCCGGCGATTACCGACTGCCCGAAGCCCATCATGCGCGAGAACACCAGAAGCCCGAAAAGGCCGTAGATGATCGACGGGATGCCGGCCAGGGTGTCGATGGCCAGGCGCAGGACGCGCACCCGCCCGGAGCTGCCGGAGTACTCGTTGAGGTAGACGGCCGTCGATATGCCGACCGGCAGCGCTATTGCGATAGACACGGCGACCACCATAACCGTCGTGACGATCATGGGGAGTATGCCCCTCTCGACGCCGCTTATGAAGCCCCAGTTCAGGAACCCCGCCGAGTTCGCGAATATGTAGGCCAGGATGAAGACCAGCGCCGATATGACGCCGGCCAGCCCCAGCGACATGAGCGCGTACATTACGGCGTCGGTGACCCTGCGCCTCGCGCTGAACTTAAGGAATTTCACAGGCGCTCCATGCGGCGGCGCATCGCGAGAATGGCGCCGTTCAGAATCAGTATCATGGAGAAAAGCACGACGCCGATCGAGAACAGCATCTCGCTGTGCCGGCCGTCGGCGTAGCCCATCTCCAGCGCTATCGTCGCGGTGAGGGTGCGCACGCTCTCAAGCGGGCTGATCGTGAGCTGCGGCGAGTTGCCGGCCACGAGAATCACCGCCATCGTCTCGCCAATGGCCCGCGACATGCCAAGTATGACGCCGGCTATCACGCCGGAGTTTGCGTGGGGGACAACCACCCTCCACGCCGTCTGCATTTTGCTGGCGCCCAGCGCCAGGCTGGCCTCCCGGACGGAGCGGGGGACGGCGCGCAGCGAGGTCTCGGCTATGGTGGTCACGGTGGGCAGGATCATCAGCGAGAGGACCAGCGTCGCCGACAGAAGCGTGTTCCCGACCGGAATGCCGAAAGCCTCCCTCACCGCCGGGACTATGACCATGAGGCCGAAGAAGCCGTACACCACCGAGGGTATGCCGGCCAGAAGCTCTATCCCGCTGCGCACGGCGGACGCGAGCCTGTCCGGAATGAACTCGGACATGAAGACGGCGCACAGAAGCGCCAGCGGGACGCCCAGCAGCACGGCGCCGAAGGCGGCCATGGCGCTGGCGGCGATCATGGGAAGGATGCCGAACGCGTTGACGATCGTGGGGCGCCACTCCCGCCCGGCGACGAACGAGAAAAAGCCGTAGGGCGGCTCGGGCAGGATCACGTGCAGCCGCGGCGCCAGCGCGGCGATGGCGCCGGGCCAGCGCAGCTCGGCCTCGTAGGCCCTGGCCATGTGCTCGGGCAGCGGCGGGCCCTCCATGCCGGGCGGCTCAGGCGCCCGCGCAAGCATGCTCGCCTGCCCCAGCCGCTCGAAGCGCAGCGCCCCGCCGGCCACGGGGTACCTTCCGGAGGCCGCGGGGTCGAAGTGGAGCACCAGGTTTTCCTCGCCGCCGGCGAAGGGGAAGCTTATCTCGACGCGCCTCGTCCCCTCCGGAAGCATTATGCCCTCCAGGCGGTTGAGGTGGCGCTCGCCGTTGACGGTGATGTCGGGGATGTTGCGCTGCACTATAATGGGCCCGGGCGCCGTCGGGGCGAAGAAGGCCCTTGTGCCCTGGAAAAACACGAAGATCACGATGGCGCCCAGCGCCAGCACCGAGACCAGGGCCACGGCGCTGACAAGGAGCCCGAAAGAGCGGTCCGCGGCCTTGCGCCTGCCCGCATTCCCCCGACGGCCCCCCGCCCCGGCCGCGGCGCCGGCAAGGCGCCTGAAAAAATGGTAGATAGCCTTACGCCTGCTCATGCCTGCCTTCCGCCGCCGGGCTCTCGCCCCGGCCGCCGCATTCGGCGGCGCCTGAGCCCGAGTGCCCCCGGGCTGCCGGCGCCGATGCCTGAAAACCTAGTTTATCGGAATCCAGGTTCGCGACACAAGCGCCTGGCCGTCGGAAATGACCCAGTTCAGGAACGCCCTGCTGGCCGGGTGGAGATCCCTGTAAAGCAGGATGAAGGGCCTGGCTATGACGTAAAGGCCGGCCAGCATGTTTTCCGCCGTGGGCTCCACGCCGTCCACGGAAATCGCCCTCACCGAGCCGTCCACCGAGCCGACCGAAATGTAGCCGATGGCGTTGGGGTTGCCCGCGACGTTCGACCTGACGGCGCCGGTGCTGGGGCCCTCGACGGCGCCGAGCCTGAGCCGGCCGGGGAACCCGACCATTTCCTCAAAGGCGCCCCTGGTGCCGGAGCCCTCCTCGCGGGTGATCACGGCGATGGCGCCGCTTTTCTCGCCGGACACCTCGCTCCAGTCGGTTATCTCGCCGGTGTAGATGCCGCGGATCTGCTCGCGGGAAAGGTCCCTAACGGGGCTGTCGTAGCGCACGATCACCGCGATGCCGTCGATTGCGATGAGCTGCTCGTTCAGCCCCATGCCAAGCTCGGACGGCGTCAGGTCGCGGCTGGTCATGCCGAGCTGGTACAGAACGCCGGCGTTCCGTATGCCGTCGCTGGAGCCGGTGCCGTGGACGTTGAGCCTTATGTGCGGGTTGTCCGCCGCGAAGCCCGCGGCCAGAAGCTCGAGCACCGGCACGACAGAGGTGGAGCCCCCGATTTCGATTGCAAACGGCGCGTCGGCGCCCTGCGCCCTTCTGCAGCCCGCGAAGAGCAGGGCCGACGCGGCAAGCGCCAGCGCCGCCGCCGAAAAAGCGATTCGTTTCATGCGTGTCTCCTTCCAGAAAGAAAGCCTGCTGCCGCCGCGGCCTGCGGCGGCGGGCGCCTCGGGCGCCGCCGCGCAGGAGCCCGGCGCCGCGCCTGTCGGCGAGCCTTGGCAAATCCTGCCCCGCCGCCGTTAGGGCATTGTCAGGGAATTGTTAGAAAACGGTTAATCCCGCCCGGCCGCGGGCCCGGCCCCCAGGCTTTCCAGGACGATGCCGGAGAGGGGGTTCTCCCCGATTCTGAGGATTTCGCCCTCGCGCAGGTAGCTCTCCGCCGAGTCCGAGGCGTGGGCGGCGTTGATCATGACCGACGCGCCGAATTCCCCGCGCACCGTGCCCGGCGGCGCGTCGGCCGGGTTTGTCGGGCCCAGCGCCGCGCGGATTTTCGCCACGGCGCCCTCGCCCTCGTAGACCAGGATCATGCACTTTGCGCCGCCCGGCATCCCAAGCTCGCGCTCGGAGGCGCCGGCCGGGCTCCTGCCTGACATGAACCCGACGAGGCGATCGAACTCCCTGGCGGCGCACTCGGCGCCGAACGTCTCGGCCAGCGCCCTGGAGGCATCCTCGCCCGGCGCAAAGCCGAATTCCCTCTCCAAAACCCCCGCCGCGCGCCTGCCGAAGGCGCCGGAGAGCTTTTCCCTCAGCGCCGCCTTCACCGGCGCGTAGAATTCCATCGCCTGCGCGGGCGAGAAGCCGTGCATCTTGGCGCCGGCGATTCTGAGGCCCGGGCGCGCGAGCATGTCCATGACGGCGCCGGGGCGGGAGGAGCGCGGCTCCCAGTTGTCCGGCTTTATGATGGCAAGCGTGCGCTCGGCACCCGGGGAGCCCGGGGCCATGAGCTCCCTGCCGCCGAGGAAGGCCGCCATCATTAGAAGATCCTCGTCCGCCTCGGCCTGGCTGCCAGGCGTCAGAACGGCCGGCTCGAAGTGGCTTGCCCTGCCCGGCTCCTCGGCGAATTCGCCGTAGGCGCCGCGGACGGTCCCGTCCGGCATTCCCCGGGAGCCCGCCAGCAGGCCGGAAATCTCCCCGCAGGCCTCGCGCAGCTTGGCGCAGGGGCTCTCGCCGCGAAACAGCAGCAGCATGCCGCAGCGCGGCTGCCCGGCGGGCGAGGGCAGGCTTTGCTCGGCGTAGCCGGCCAGCAGCTCGGCCTCGGCGCTCGGCAGGCGCCCGCGCAGCGCGCCGGCGTATTTTTTCGCGAAGGCCTCGTCCGCGGCGATCATGCTCGCGCCGACCAGCTCCAGGTCCGTCCTTGACAGCAGCCGGGACAGAATCCCGCCCGCCCTGTTTTTTGCGACGGCGTAAGGGGTTGCCAGCGCGTAGGATAGGGTCTCTTTCATGCCTCAGCATACAGCGCGCGCGAATTCCCGGCAAGGCGGCGCCGGGTATGCGCGGCGCCGGAGGCCTGCTAGGATATGGCAATGAGCGAACTGCTTGGGCGACTGCTCGCCGAAACGCCGATCGCGCCGGCGGCGCCCTACGTCATGCTCGCCGCCGGGCTTGCCGTTCTGGCCTTCTGCGGCAACTGGCTGGTGGCCGGCAGCGTCCAGCTCGCCCGCTTTTTCAGGGTGAGCGCCTTCGTAGTCGGGCTGACGGTCGTCGCCTACGGGACGTCGATGCCGGAGATGTTCATCAGCGTCGGCGCGGCGCTCGGCGGCTCGCCTGAGATTGCGCTTGGCAACGTCATAGGCTCGAACATAGCGAACATCGGCGCCATCCTGGCCATAGTCGCGCTGATCGCAACCATCCCTTTCAGGACAAGGGCGCTGCTGCCGGACATTTCCGCCATGCTGGCCGCGACGGCGCTGCTTTTCGCCTTCGGCATCGACGGGAGAATAAGCCGCGCCGAGGGGATTGCCTTCGCGGCGCTGCTGGCGGCCTACACTGCGTGGACGCTGATCAGGGCGCGCAAAAGGCCCGCCGCCGCCGGGGCAGGCGGAGCCGGGGCCCCCGGCGCGGAGCCGCCCTCGATGAGGCCCCTGGCGGCGGCGGCGCTGGTTCTGGCGTCGCTGGCCGGCATGCACGTTGGCGCCGGCATGCTCGTCGACGGCGCCAGGGAGATGGCGCTGCAGTGGGGCGTCAGCGAGCGCGTGATCGCCGTGTCCATAGTCGCCGTCGGCACAAGCGCCCCGGAGCTTGCCGCCTCTCTGGCCGCGGCCTTTCGCAAGGAGGCCGAGCTGTCGATTGGCAACATCATCGGCTCTAACATCTTCAACATCGCCGGCGTCCTTGGCGCCTCGGCAATCGCGCGCCCCCTGGCGACCGGCCCCCGCGCGCTCTTCGCCGGCGACATGGCCTGGCTTGGCGGCATTTCAGTCCTGCTGCTTCTGGCAATGCTCCCGATGTCAAAGGGAAAAATCTCGCGCCTGGAGGGCGGCATCCTGCTCGCGGTTTTCGCCGCGTACATGGCCGTCCTTTACAGGGGGGGCTAGGAAAGCGCCGGCGCCCCGCTCAGCTGGGCGAAGCCCTCCCCCGCCCCCTTCCCACGCCGCGCGAAAAACGCTATCATGCGGCCCATGGCCTACAAAGACAGCCTGTTCAGATCGATTTTCAACAACGAAAAGTCGGCCCTGGCCCTGTACAGCGCGATCAGCGGCGCGAGCCTCTCAGGCGAGGTCGCCATGACCACGCTGAGCGAGACCCTGTGGACGCCGCGGAAAAACGACCTGTCCTTCACGGTTGACGGCGCCCTGGTGGTAATCGCGGAGCACCAGTCGACGATCAACGAGAACATGCCCTACCGGATGCTCCGGTACGCCTGCCGCCTGTTCGAAAACGAGCTTGAGGACAAGAAAGCGGTGTACAAGCGGACGCTGGTCTCGCGCTCCCGCCCCTATTTCGCCGTGCTTTTCAACGGCCCGGAGCCGCGCCCCGACCGCGAAAAGATGCGGCTGTCAGGCTCCTACAGGCCGCCGATCCCCGGCGGCTTCGGCGGGGCGGCGCTGGAGCTGGAAGTGGACGTGTACAACGTGAACGACGGCCGGAATCGCGCTATACTGGAAGCGTGCGCCGAGCTGAAGGGCTACGCCTTTTTCGTCTCGCGCGCAAGGCAGGCGGAAAAGGAGCTCGCGGCGCTCGGCGGGGGCCTGAGCCGGGAGGAAGCAACCCTGAAGGCGGTCCGGCAGGCGATTCGCGACTGCAAAAGCGCGGGCCTGCTGAGGGAGTTCTGGGAAAAGATGACGCAGGAGGAGACGAGCATGCTGGCAAGCGATTGGAACATGGAAACCGCGCTGGAGGTCGAAAGGGAAGAGGGCTTCGAAAAGGGCATCGAGTGGGGCATGGAGCGAGGCATGGAGCGAGGCATGGAGCGGGGCATGGAACGGGGTCTGGAGCGGGGCATGGAAATCGCCGCGATGAACGCCTTGGCAAAGGGCTATTCCGTTGAGCAGGTCTGCGAGATTACCGGGCTCGACGCAGAAGCCCTCGCCGGCCTTTCCCAAAGGGCCTACTAAGGCGGCGCCGCCGCGAAGGCGCGGAACGGGCGGGGGCGAGGCGCCGGGAGGCGGCGCCGCCGCGGCCCGCGAGGGAGCCGAGGCGGCGCCGCGCTCAGGCGCGCGTCACTCCGGGGTGTTCAGCCGGGTGAAGTCCTCCCTGGCGCGCTGGCCGGTGAAGGTTATGCCGGCGGCGGTGCCGGTGGTTCCTCCGGCGCGGAGGTTCACGGCGCTGCTGCCCGTCGCGTTTTCCACGGTGACGTTTGCGAAGGCGGCGTTCCCCCGGTGAACCCAAATCGCGGCGCCGGGGCTGAGAAGCGGAAACGTCCCTATGCCTCCCCCTTGGCGCGGCCAGCGAACTTCGCCCTCGGGCAAACGGATATTCCTTACGGCGGTGTTGGAAATAGCGATGTTGCCGTGGGAGATTATGTAGATTCCCCTGCCAAAGTGATCCCCCTCCTCGGCAAACACCTGTACCGGCTCGCCGTACTGGGAACCCGCGCTAGTAAGAGCGCGGGTTCTTGCGTAGACGCGGTCCACCGTCACGTTGGAGATGTTTACGTCCGCCGCCTGGGTAATGCGGATCGCGCCTCCGCCCAAGAAATATACGAAGCCTTGACCGCCGCTGGCGAATATACTCGGAGTGGATACGCTGCTGTTCAGCAGCGTCACGCCGGTTATGTCCACCCGTCCGGGTTGAGCGCCGGTGCTAACGCCTATGCTCCCGGTTCCTACGAAGGGCGCGTTTGGATCCGCGCTTATCGACACGTTCCCAAAGTTGTTTGTGGTAACGGTAAAAAAAGCTGAGCCGCGGACGTTCTCCGCGGTGACGCGCTCAATCGTCCTGTTTCCGCCGGTGCCGGTAACGCCGATGCCGTTGCCGGCAACGTTCCTCAATTCCACGTTCGTGACAATCGCGTTGCCGCGGACGCCGCCAGCCACGATGCCCGTGCCGTTGCTGACGTTTTCGATGACAACGCCGTCAATCGTGACGGGACCCGGGGAGCGCTGCGTTAAATGGATGCCCTCTCTCATGAGGTTTCTGGCGCTGCTGTCGTAAACCGAGATCGCCGCCGGACCGCTTCCCGCGATCGCGGATCCGCCAACGCGAATACCCCGTGAATAAGGCGCATTGTCCAAATGCGCTCCCCTGACGTAGACGGCGTTTCCTCCGTGCACGTAAATAGACCAATTGAGGCCTGAGCCTTCCCCCACAAATTCAATGACACCACCGAAGAACCCATCAAGGTTGTTGAGCCTCACGTCGTAAACGAAAACGTCGGAAGCGTCGCCTGCCGCGACAAGCAAGCCGTTGCCGCCGACGTTGTCCGCGCGAACGCCGACAAGCCTCACGTTGCCGTTTGCGCTGGGGGGATAAAAAACAGGACCATTCCACGGTTGCGCCTCATCTATCCTCACTCCGTTGGAAACATTGACGGCGCCGCCCGCCGCGCGCAGTATTTCTATGTCGGAGATTTCAACGTTTCCCGTGCTGCCGGTCACGGAAATGGCTGCCCTGAACTGCCCAGCAAAAGCATACCATGCAGACTGTCCCGAAGTCACGCGCCTCGCTTCGTTGACCCCGCGGATATCGCGCAGGCGCGCGCCGCTTATGACGACGGCGGCGCCGCTCGCGGCGTTTACCACCGCGCCGCTTTCGCCTATGCCCTCGCCGTCGATCTCGAAAAGCTGCGCGGAGACGCTTGCGCCGTGGACGCGGACGCCGTCGGCGCCTATCTCGCGCAAATGCGCCCCGCGGATTTCCACGCTCCCGGGGGCGCCGCCTACGCAAAGCGCGGTTCCGGAAACGCCGCTCATCCGCGCGCCCAGGACGTCAACGCCCGCGCCGCCGTAGGCGCGGATCGACGCGCCGTCCCCGCCTATTTCGCCGGCGTCCACTTCGTAAAGCAGGCGGGAACCGGAGCCGCCGCGGACGCGGACGCCGTCGCCGCCTATCTCGCGCAGGCGCGCTTCGCGGATTTCCACAAGGCCCGCGGCGCCGCTCACGCAAAGCGCCGCCCCCGAAACGCCCCGCGCGTCAAAGCCGATCGCGCTGACCTCTCCCTGCGCCCCATAAAGGCGAACGCCGTCGCCGCCTATTTCGCGCAGCTCCACGTCCCGCAGCTCGGCGCGGGCGGCGCCTGAAACCGCCACGGCGCAGCCGCCCATGTCGGAAAAGACCGCGCGGGCGACGCGCAGCTCGGTGCCGCTTGCCAGCCGCGCGCTTATCGCCGCGACGGCGCCCGCGAACTCAATGCCCTCGAAGGAAACGTCCCCGCCGATCTCCATCGCCGCGCCGCCGCCGTCAAAGGCGCCGAACAGGTTCCTCGATCTCCGCCCGCCGCCAAGGTCGCCGGAAACGATCGTCCTGTTGGCGCCGGGGATTGCTTGCTCCCTCGACGACTCCCAGCCTGCGAACCCGCCTATGAACGCGACGTTCGGCGTTATCAGGAAATGCGCGCTCTCGTCGCCGCCCGCGCCGGGGGCGTAGGTTCCCCGCGCTATCCAGATCTCCGTCGGCATGTCCGCGCCGAAAATCCGCGCCGCCTCGCTGGCCTCGCGCAGGCAGCGGAACGCGTTTTGCCAGCTCGTCCCGTCGTTGTGCCCTGTTGCGCTTTCGTTGACAAAAATTCTCGGCAGGGGAGTTTCCCTCACGGTCACGACGTACGCCCTTTCGTGAAGCCCGTTCGCGGAGGTCACAAGGTACTCCACCGGCGCCGCGAAAACGCGCCCGGAGACGCCGGAGGCCTGCGGAACGCCGCCGACGCTCACGGCGCCTATCGCGGTGAAGCGCGGGACAAGGATCCTCTGCGTCGCGCCGGAATCCGCCGGCGCGAAGACCGT
>Ga0209755_10002269_pt1 | contig 26805 bp, 26 predicted proteins | sample TergutCo191P1_FD_187301 | JGI IMG/M metagenome (GOLD analysis project Ga0209755, IMG submission 187301) | Cornitermes sp. P1 segment gut microbial communities from Petit-Saut dam, French Guiana - Co191P1 (SPAdes) (version 2) | ecosystem: Host-associated > Arthropoda: Insects > Digestive system...
CATTTTTGTTTTTGGGCCCTACAGGCGTAGGAAAGACCGAGCTTGCGAAAACACTCGCCGACTTTTTATTTAATGACGAAAAGGCACTTACACGAATCGACATGAGCGAGTATGGCGAGAAACATTCCGTAAGCCGTTTGATTGGCGCGCCGCCGGGTTATGTCGGCTACGAGCAGGGCGGGCAATTAACAGAAGCTGTTCGCCGTCGTCCATACAGCGTGATTCTTTTTGACGAGATTGAGAAGGCGCATCCGGAAGTGTTCAATGTGTTTCTGCAGATACTCGATGACGGCAGACTGACAGACGGGCAGGGAAGAGTTGTCGATTTTAAAAATGTAATTATCATTATGACAAGCAACCTAGGTTCGGATTTAATTCTGGAGGTTGGAGCCGAGGGAGATCAAGATAAACTTCGCGCGTCTCTTATGGAACTTTTAAAACAAAGTTTCCGTCCTGAGTTTATCAATCGAATTGATGAGACTGTTATCTTTAACAGGCTTGGCAAAAGCGAGATTGGCAGAATTGTCGATATTCAGCTTGAGTATTTAAAACGCAGACTTGAAGAGCGAAAGATCACCCTCAAGCTGACAGACGCGGCAAAGTCCCTGCTTGCGGAGCGCGGTTATGATCCATTGTTCGGGGCTCGTCCTTTAAAACGCACGATACAAAGCGACCTTGAAAATCCATTGGCAAAGTATGTAATAGGCGGAAGTATCCGCGAGGGTGATACAGTTACAGCGGACGCCTCGGCAGAGGGGATTGTTTTTAAGAAGAAATAACGGCAAAGAAAATCATTGACAAATTTCCAATAGAATGTATTATATTATAAGACTTATTAATAGAGAGGTTTAAAATGAAAAAGATTGTATTATGCTTATTATTCGTTGGTTTTGCGGTTTCTGCTTTCGGACAAAGCGGCTTTGTGGCTGTAGAAGAAGCGGGAAGAATTATAATTACCGGTTATAACGGAACCTCAAAAGATGTTGTGATACCTGATGATGTAAACGGAAAACCGATAATTGCAATTAGAGACGGTGCTTTTAAGGAAAAACAGTTATTAAGCATTAAATTAGGCAAAAACATTGCGACCATCGGAAAAGAAGCGTTTGCAAGAAATCAGATAAGTGAAGTTATTATACCTGAAAGCGTAACAAGTATAGGCGAGGATGCGTTTCGTTCAAATAGAATAACCAAGGTTACCATTCCAAACGGTACTGTTGTAAGAGGCAACGCATTCGGCTCAAACCAAATTGTCGAGGTTGATATCGGTGTAAATGTAAGCATAATCGCCAATTCTTTGGGTTCAATAGGTTTTGAGACATTTTATATCAACGGCAAAAAACAGGCTGGAACATATGTAAGAGTAAATACGAATGTTACAACCTGGACAAAAGGTGTCTTTACTTTCTAATTAAAGTACAATCACTCTAACGGTGTTAACAGGGTTCTCGCTATGAACGGGGAGCCCTGCTACCATAACAATCTTATCTGATGTTTCCGCTATCTTTGATTCCAAAGCAATTCGCGTGGTGTTTTCTATTAAGCTTTCCGTTTCATCGGCTATCGGCGCATAACAAGCTGTTACCCCCCAGTATAACTGCATAAAACGCATTACCTTTTCGCTCGGAGTAACAGCGAGGATAGGTTGATCCGGTCTGAAGGCGCTTAAGAACCGCGCTGTTCTTCCCCTGAGTGACGGCGTTACAATTGCTGTTGCGTTTACTGAAGCAGATATTTGAACTCCGGCGCGTGACATGGAGATACCAAGGTTGTCACGGGGATTGTGATCGTCAATAAGGCATTCATCGCGAAGGCTTTCCATGTGTTCGCGGAATTCATAAGACTGCTCGGCAGTGCGCGCGATTTTATCCATCATTTTTACAGCTTCAATAGGATATGCGCCGTTTGCGGTTTCACCGGAGAGCATGACAGCGCCTGTTCCGTCAAAAATCGCGTTTGCGACATCGGTTGCCTCCGCGCGCGTTGGACGCGGATTTACAATCATGGAGTCAAGCATCTGCGTCGCGGTTATAACAGGCTTGCCCAATTTTCGGCACACGCTGATTATTTGTTTCTGAACAAGCGGTATCTTTTCCGTCGGAAGCTGTACGCCGAGATCTCCGCGCGCTACCATTATTCCGTCCGCGGTTTGAGTTATTTCCCTGATGTTATCAACTCCGTGTTCGCTTTCAATTTTTGCAATTATTCTTATAGATGGGGCGTTCAGGCTTTTAAGGTATTCTCTTATTTCTGTTACTTCATACGAAAAACTAAGGAAGCTTGCGGCGATAAAATCCACATCCATTTTTGCGCCGAACGCGATATCTTTTTTATCTTGTTCGCTCATAATGGGAAGTCCCGCATGAACACCTGTAAGATTGACATTTTTTTTACTGCTGATAGAAGCCGTATTGTTTGCTTTGCAATTTACAATATTGCCTGTAACGCCGAGCACTTCAAGATCGAGAAGTCCGTCTGCGATAAGAACATGATGACCTTTTTTCAGTTTTGCCGCAGCTTCTTTCCATGAAAGCGAAATTTTTGCGGGAGTGCTGCCGTTCGCTGCAGTGGTCAGACAGTCGTCTGTTGATATATCGACATGATCGTTTTTGTTGATTGTTATTTTTTCGTCGTTTTCGGTCTTTCCTGTTCGTATTTCAGGACCTTTAGTATCGAGTAAAAGCGCGATGGGAATCCCAAGCTCGCCGGAAACACGCCTGACCCTTTCTATCATAACTTGATGCTCATCCATGGTTCCATGAGAAAAGTTCAAGCGTGCAACATTCATTCCTGCCTGAATAAGACCGCGAACAACATCATCGCTCGCCGATGCAGGTCCTAATGAACATACAATCTTGGTTTTTCTCCTTGTCATAAATTATCTATTTTTCTTAAGATCGTTAAAAGATCTGTGCCGCGCATTGGAAGAGCAGGCTGAAAGTTGCGACCGTCTGGAAGCGATATAAATTCCCTTTCCACGCAGCCAAGAATTGAATCGAAGAACGGCGAGAGGTGCGGAACATCCGCGATTGGACTGCGCGGGTTTGACCCGGTTGCATAACGCGCCGAGTAGCGTGAAAGCAGACCGCGATCCGCTCGTGCCTCGGCATACAGATGCCAGAGATACCATGCCGCTCCAGCGCGGGTTACAATTTCGTCTGCTTTTGGTTTTGCGTTAGGCCATTGGGTTATTGTAATGTCCTGTGCGAACGGGACAAAGGCGCGGTCGATAAGACGGTTAAAAAGTTCTGTGTCTGTAAGGTTTCTGCCGCCCGTGATAAAGCGCAAAAGCTGAGTTTCGTTTTTGGTAAGATTGATGCAGTCAGTCCAGCTCATTGTTTCGCGTCCAAGCAGACCAAGAGAGCCTGCCGCAATGCCGCTTGAGTTTCGCAGTTCCCATGCGCGGTTTCTATCCGCTGCATAACTTTCATTGTAAATTTTTTCCAGTTTGGAAGAAAAGGCAATATCAAAAGCTCCGGCAGATTCTGAGAAACGGTTTAGTTCCAAAAGCGCGCGTCCCTTTTCGATGTTTAATTCACCGATGCCGGGAGAACGCTGATTAAGAAGCGCAAGTTCCCTTTCGATTATTTCCATTCGCTTTTGGGGATCACCTTCAAGACGGATTGATAAAATTACGGCAGGAATGTTTCCAGGCGATAAAGAATTAGATTGACGGTATAAACGCTGCGCTTCGCTGTATCTGCCTTCCAATATATAAAGTCTTCCTGACCATGCCATTAACTTTCCTGAAAAATCCGTATCGGCGGAAGCTTCTTTTTCCATGTGTACAAGTAACTGGCGCGCTGATGTAATGTCACCTATCCTGCCTCGGGCTTCATTCGGACCAAGCGCTTCAAGCGGTATAATGACAGCTTCAAGTTCAGACAGTTTTTGCTCGGACTGACTCCTGCTGCTGTTGATAGATAAATCCTTCATTGAAGTGCATGCGCACAGCAGAGCTATAAAAAAACAACTAATTGCTAATAAAAGTCTTTTCATTTTTTCCTCTCTATTACTATAACTGCTTTTACCTGAACTGCCAGCGGTACAACTGCATGCTCATTCCCATTCCGAATATTTCAGCTTTTTTGTTACCCTGCGCCGGAACAAAGTATGGTTTGCCCCATACAGGAAGCGGGAAGTTTTCAAGCGAACGGAAGTTGCGCGTATAGGCGTGAATTGCATTGCCCTCGCCTGTGATATATACTTCCGGGACTTTGTCATTATCGCTGTCAAAGATGGTTATAAATCCCTCTTCCTTTACAGAGAAGCCGGGGATGTTTTGAAACAGCACATCGCCGTCAAGGCTTACGCGGAAGAATGTTCCGGTACTTGATACAAGCCATAAATATTCGCCGTCAAAAACCGGCTGGATATAGAATATACCGTCCAGATCAATCGGGAAGGGTCTTATAAATGACGCGTTTTCATCATAGACGAGTAACTGACCGGATTGATTAACATACGCAACGCGCACTTGATTGTTTTGTGTAAATAAAAGCGGAGACCCGTAACCAATTCCAAAGCCGGGAATTAATTTTATACTTTCGTCCATAGTCCGCGGCATATCATCATTGTCCTCATCAATTTCCGCGTTTGGTGAACTGACTGCAATCGGCGCAGGCCAGTTTGGATAAGCTTTTCCTTCGGCGTTAAGAAGCCAGATTTCTCCCGAGAAACTTTTTGGATAAACAGCCGAATATGTGTTTGTGTCTCTTCTTACCGAGACTGTCAGGAAGGAGGGAGGAGAACGGAGAGCTGCGTCAAAAGTTGTTTCCCATGTTTTTTGATTTCCTTTTTCATCGACAGTATGAACTTGTCCGTTTTCATCGCATAGATAAATTTTTCCTTCGTATGCAGCAGGCGCACAAGTTAGTCTGTGTCCTGTCAGCACAGGGAATCCTTCGACCGTTTCCATGTCTTTGTCTGCAAGCGTTACGCGTCCGCGATCGGTTACAATCCATGTATTAATCGCGTCTTTCCCGCCTGTTCCCTCGGCAGAAACAATCCAATGCGTTCCCTGAGACGGAAGCTCATTTAATTTGTTGTCTGCAGTGTTCAATGAAAAGGCATTGCTGCCGGAGCTGAAGAACACGCGTCCTTCATTTCCCTTTACTGTTCCGGAAAGACGGTTAGACGGTCTTCCGCTTATTGAAATCGGATAACCATTTACAAGAATTACGCCGCTTCCCGAACCCGGAACAAGAGACATGGAGAAATTAATAACGCCTTTGTTAAAACTCATGCGCGTAAGTCCCTGTCTGTAGAGAGAGAGGAAATCGCTGAGAGTTGTGTTTTTTCTCAGGAAGAACGGCACCGAAAGGTCTAAAGAATAGTAAAGGCTAAGAGAGCTTGCGACAGATTTACCGCCTGCAATTTCTCTCCATGCCGCAGTTCTGGGCAGAACATCGTTTCTCTGCATTGCGCGCATGGCGGAAAGAAGCGCTTCTGCCGATTCGCTTACAAGGAAATAATCCCTGTGAACAATGTAATAAGGCGAAGGAATAAAGACATTCCAGCGGCGCAGAAGCGATTGCAGGAATTCCGGCACTTCAATGCGCGGTATGCGTGTACCGTCTAAATTTAACCTTACATTTTCGTTTAGTACAATCGATTTAAAAGCCTTGCTAAAAACTTCCTGACGTTTGCGTTCGTCAGAAACCTGAATTGCATAAACCGGGTGAGGTCTGCCTTCGATGCCGAACACGGCAAATTCATTTCCCGACCATGAGAAAAGAAGATCGTTAAGCGTTAAGCCGAGTATTGCACGCGAAGAATTGTCAGCGATTTTAAGGGCATCATCAAGACCCGGAGTAAAAATAAGAGCAGCCTGATAAAGTTCCTGCAGTGTGCCTGCAGAAAGAATTGTCGCGTATTGAGCAGAAGCAGGAATACTTTCCGCCATACCCGGCACTCTTGAACGCTGTCCGAGGATAATGCTTAGACTTTCACGATGTGATGACATCGGTACGGCAAGATTGAATTCCAGTTTTCTGGGCTGTATCGAAAGACCTGCCTCAACCTTTGAGCTGAATTCGATATTGTTTAAAAGCGCGGCGATGCCGGGATCCTGTTCGGACAAGAGTTTATTAATAAATTCATTGGACAGCATAAGGGCTGCGTCATAGGACGAAGGCTTGATGTTGCTGTAAGCTCCGGCATGACCTGAATGTGTCGCAGAGCGGGACTCAAAAACTTTTGCGTCATCGGTTACAAAAAGAAGGTTACGGTATGGAGCGATGTACAGCGTCATATCTTCAAGACGGAATTCAAAGCGCGAGTTCTTTCCCGCCTGAACATAAACTAAATTAGGAACATTGGCAAAGCCGAATAAAGACGGAACGATTCTCAGTATCGGCGATACAAACCCAAGATCCCATGCGGCTACTATTTTACCGCTTCCGGCTTCCGGCGGCAGAACAGCTACTTCCATGTTTCCGTTGGCTGCAAAGCGCAAAAGACCGTTTTTAAGGATGTTGTTTTCCTTAAGCGAATTGATAATGGGGTCTAACTGCGCCAGAGCCGGAACTGTGGAAAATTCCTGCAATGATTCGTGAGCCAGCACACTGTCTACTAAACGTATGGGACTTGCGATACTGACGCGAATGCTTGCCGAATCAGGAATAACTGATGCGGCTTCTATTCTCCCGATCATGGAGAAGGCTGTCCATGCTGCAGCGATTACAACAAGGATAATGATAAACTTCACCAAACCTTTAAAGAATCGCTTTGGTTTTTTTACTTTTTTCTCAGCGGGTTTTTCATTTTCATTCTGACCGCTGGTTTCCGTATTTTCGTTTTGGTTTTCCATACATTATTGTAGATTATTATTATTAAAAAAACACCCACTTTTAATCGGAATCAGAGCTGTCCTGTTCGTTCTGACCGCATGTAGTTTTTGCAAATACCAGCGCCTGGAGGATGCCCAGGATATAATTTTGCTGTTCTTCGTTAAGTTTCGTAAAGTCTTTGCATACTCTTTCGAGTTTTTCGTCCTGACCCATCTTTGCCTCTGTAATTTGTGATTTATGGTGTTTTTTTGTTGAATACTCTGTTAGTGAGAATTTTATACCATAATGTGAGAATTGTAAATACTCAAATAGCAAGGTATTTCATTGCATAGTGAGTGATTTTATCGTATGATTATGACTATGACAATTAGTAAGCGCATAAGACATGTGCGCCAAACGCTTAATATGTCGCAAGTTGAATTTGCGAAATCGATATATATAAGCAACGGTTATATTGCCGAGCTTGAATGTGAACACAGAAAAGTAAATGACAGAATAATTCATCTTATCTCGCTGACATTCGGCGTTAACGAGAAATGGTTAAAAACCGGCGAAGGGGATATGTTTTTTAAAACTCCGGGTGAAAAATTACAGCGCATGGTAAGTCTTTTCAGTGAATTGCCGCCGAAATTTCAAGATTATGTGGTAACACAAATTGAACAGCTCTTGCATGTAACAAACAAATGATACCTCTTTATAAACTGGAAAAACTGCACCGTACCCAAAAACTGCGAAAAATTGCAAAAGTGTTTGCCATGGCAGAAAATCGTCTTTGCTCAACGGGAAAAGGCGCTGAAATATTCAGCGCAGACGAAATTGTTTTTTTTAATGACGCTGTAAAACTGCTTGCGGCGGATACTCAATTTTCACCTAATGCGCAGAAGGTGTTTGCCGAAGCGTTGCATCTGTTAGCGGAAAAAGACACTGTGCTTTTAAGGCGAGCTTTAAATATTGTAAAACATATCCTGCTTTCACAAACCGGAAAAGAACAGGCTGACTGGGATTTTACAAACAGCGAAGGCAAACTCGATTCAAAGAAGCGTCAGGTAATTGAAGGAATGCATGTCTATCTGGAAGACATTCGCTCTCCGTTTAATGTAGGCGCAATGTTCCGCACCGCAGAAAGTTTCGGCATTGAAAAAATGTTTCTCTCTCCCTTCTGCGCCGATCCGCGCCACACCAGAGCCGAACGCACAGCGATGGGCTGCATAGATATAGTTCCCTGGGAACGCTGCGAACTGAGTTCGCTCGAATTGCTTCAAACAAACCCGGTTTGTATTTTTGCTCTGGAAACAGGCGGCGTTCCGTTAGGCGAATTTAAATTTCCAAAACAGGGGATTTTAATTGCAGGTTCTGAAGAGCTTGGAGTAAGCCCCGGCGCGCTTGCCGCCGCAGACGCTTCCCTGGGCAGAGTATCGATTCCTTGTTATGGGACAAAAGCGTCGCTTAATGTGTCTGTTGCCTTTGGAATTGCATTACAGGCATGGTGCGCAAGTTTGCAGGATTAAAGCTGACCCTCTTTCATAAAGCCTGCGGAGAGGCGTTCAAGCAGAGAATCAACCTGTTTTTTGTTGGATAATCTGAAGTTTTCCATAGGAACAGGATCAAGCTGATCAAAGTTGATGTTTCCGCTTTCGTATTCGCAGAACATATTTGCAAGGTAAACAGTATCGACAAGATCCTTGCAGTCATCCGGCGCCGCTTCAGGATCATGATGGTAGCGTATTGCCGCGACAAGCCGTTCGGGGAAATTCCATTTTTCGGCTATAAGCGCGCCAAGTTCAGCGTGATTTAATCCGGCAGAGAGATCTTCGAATGTTGCTGACGGAACATTTTTATCAGCGCAGAAGCCTTTGATTTTATTCAGAAGATCGGGGTGAACATTGGAGAAAATAATTTTCCCCATGTCATGCAATATTCCGCCTATGTAAACATCGTCCAGAAGATTTGCGTCATTTTTAAAATTCTTAACCAGATTATATGCATAGAAAGCGGTTCTGTATGAATGTTCCCAGAGTTTCTTTTTATCGACAGTATCGTCGCCGAGTATTTTTTGCGTACCGTAAGAATAAAGAAGATTCTTTATACCTTTGATACCGATCATTTTTACCGCTTCAGAAATATTTTCTACTTTTTTGGACATCATATACTGAGCCGAGTTTACGATTTTTAACAGATCGGCAGTAAGCGCCGGGTCTATAGAAATCTGTCTTGCAATTGTCGGCATGTCGGAAGTTGGGTCGTTTATAAGTCTTTGAATTTGCAAAACATTTTCCGGGAACTGCGGCAGGCTTTCTATGCTTTCTACAATTTCACTCGACAGGACTTTAATGTTTTCTACCATTGTCTGATCAAGCGGAATAGAAATGCTTGCGACTGTGTATTTTTCTTTTGTTTTTAAAACAAAAGCATCATCGCTTAATCCCATTTTTTTTAACATCAGTACAAGGATAACAAGACCTAAACCTGCGCCTTCGGAATCGTCAAGTACGGAAGAAAAGGCATCTTCCAGGCTGTCATATTGCCTCGATCTTGCAAGCTTATCCTGAATACGAAGCTGTTCCATTTTATTTGCAGTGCTGTTGTTGCGAATCTCAATATGGATTGTATTTCTTTTTATTTGCAAACTGACTTTTATATAAAGACCTTTCTCTTTTTGTAATTGCAGATAATGCTGGATGTTTCCGTAGGTTTCCTCTTTAAAGTTTGCCATTCCTTCTTTGTAATCTTTATCATTATTTATGTCTAAACCGCGTTCGGCAAAAAAAACGCGTTTTGTATTTGCTTTTTTTGCATTAACCACAAGCTCTTGCACGCAGTAAACAATGTAATCTTTAAGTTTTAATTGATCCATTTGCTTTAGAAATGCTTCTATTACCTGTTCAATGTAAACTTCTATTTCTTTTGGGAGTGTATATGTAGTAATAGTCAGAGGAAGTCCGGATTGTATGGCTTTTTTAATTTTACCTTCATCCACGACCAGTTCCGGTGTAGAACTCATAACCATTAATCTCCAATTTTTCTTATATTTTATTTAGCTTCTATAAATAACTATAAGAAAAAATTGTAAAAAAATCAAGAGACAAGCTTTGCCGTCCTTTCTTCAAAATTAAGCAAGTGTGTCAAAATGACACAGTATTTTGACCTTTTTATGCTTTTGTGTCGTTTCCATCTTTTTTGATCAAAAAACGGCTGAATTTGCCCTAAAAATCGAATAATTAACTTGGCATGGATATTGCTACCTTACCAGTATCAGATAAAAGTCTGGAAAGGGGGATGATATGACAGCGAAAGAGAAGAAGAAAAAAATCGAAGACAATCTTGCAATTTACCTGAGAGAAATTAACCGCATTCCGATGCTCAGCAGAGAAGAAGAAGAGGCAATTGCCCGCGCAGCAGCAGGCGGAAATAAAACGGCAAGAGAAAGACTTGTTAGCTCAAATTTACGTTTTGTCGTAACAATCGCAAAAAAATACCAGGGACTTGGATTACCTCTTGAAGATTTAATAAGCGAAGGAAATGTCGGGCTTGTTAATGCCGCAGATCGTTTTGATGTAGAAAAAGGATATCATTTTATTTCCTACGCAGTTTGGTGGGTACGCCAGGCAATTATGAGCGCTCTTTGCGAGAAGGCAAGAATGATAAGGCTTCCTGTAAACCGAGCGGCAGATCTTGTAAAAATTGAAAAAGCCGGAAAATTTATTCAGCAGCAAAAAACACAAACAGAAGAAATTGATGAAATTGCGGATCTTTTGAATATGGCAAAAACACGCGTAACGGATCTGCTTCATATTTCGAGAGAGATACTTTCATTGGATAATCCTGCTTCCAAAAAAGGCGATTTACCTTTAATGGACTTTATAGAAGATAATCAATATGCGGCTCCCGACAAGATTGTTGAACAAAATTTGATGAAGGAAGACATTGACACTGTTCTTAACACTTTGGATAAGGAAGAAGCTGATATTATACGCTGCCATTACGGGCTTGGCAGTTCTCAGCCCATGTCGCTTAAAGAAATCGGCGTCCAGTACAATCTTAGCAAGGAAAGAATCAGGCAGATTGAAGAAAAGGCTCTTTCCAGACTGCGTAACCCTGTTCGCTCGGAAAAGCTTGCAGCCTACGTCGCTTAGGACGTACGTCGCTTGAGACGTACATCGCCTGAGATGTACATCGCCTGAGATGTACGTCACTTGATAAAAAGGCGAAAAGGTAATAATGTGTTTATATGAGAAAGAAATTATCGGCGGCTGCGGCGTGTGCTGCGGCCGCGCTTATTGCCTTTTTGTCCTTAACAACCTGCCAAAGCCTGATGTCTGCGTTTCAGGAACCGGTTTTATCACTCCAGTCTGCGGAGATTGTAAATATCAATTTAGACAGCGTACGAGTGCTTTGCAAAGTACAGGTAGATAACCCCAACGGTTTTGACATTCCTTTTCCCGAGACCGATTGGGAATTTTTTATTAATACTAATTCCTTTATAAACGGAACTGTAAAAAATAATCATAGAATAAAAGCGCGCAATAAAACCACGGTAGATGTGCCGGTTGACCTTAAATATCTTGATATACTTAATTCCTTTAAATCATTAAAAGGAAGCAAGGAAGCTGATTATAAAGTAGCGCTGGGTTTAAAATTTCCGCTTCCAATAATTAGGGACAAGGTATGGAAATTTGAACATTCAGGTACCCTCCCAATGCCGCAGCTGCCGAGAATCAGAACGCCTTCCATGAGAATGGAAAATGCCAACACCACAAGAGCGGAAATAATTGTTACTATTAACGTAGAAAACCCCAATCCCTTTGAGCTTCCAATGCCAAGAATTGAATACGATTATCAGTTAAATAAAAATTCTTTTATAAAAGGTAATTTGGAAAACGAAGGAGTTCTTGCAGCTAATAAAACTACGCCTGTTACTTTTAAGCTTGTTGTAACCTACGCCGATTTGTTCCGCAGTTTTACATCTTTATTAAATTCATTCCAGGTTAACAGTTTGCTTGTTATTACCTGCGACTTCGGACTGCCTTCTCTTGGCAGCGAGCCTCAGCGTTTTGAAGTATCCGGGACATTGCCAGTGCTAAGGTAAGTTTTACAAGTGTATATTTAATTGCTTATTAAAAAGGTGTGTATACAAAGCCCGGCTTCACATCCACGCCTTTATAATAATGTATGAAAGATAATTTTTTTTAAATGATGAGAATATCATAACACAAGAAACATGTATTTACTTTTTCTTGGTATATAAAGTTTTCAAACGGATATGTAATGGTTCCAGAATTTGACAGAACTGGATAGTGGTATTATACTTACCAAATAATTATAATTTATCACGGCAGTAATGTCGCAGTTGAAACTCCGCGGTTAATAACCCCAACTCGCGCCTTGGATTTTGGCAGCGGGTTTTATACGACTATGAATCTGGAACAAGCGGAGAGTTTTGCGAAAAACGTGGTAAACCGCAGTGAAGGGAAAGGAATCCCGACCATATAAAATGGATAATGATAGTTATATAAGTTTCATGGCGCTGCAATCTCATCCAATAGTAGAAAGTCTTGCTGAAAAGCAGGAAATATCAAAAAGAGAACCGCTTGATTTCTTTTATAACTCTAATTTTTATAGGATTTACGAAAGAGAAAATACAAAATTGTGGCATTTTAGCAATGTTATGCTTACCGATTTACTTAAACAGGAAATTACTACAGGGAAAATTGATTTTCCTGTAGAAGGGTAATTTATGAATACAGATGATTTAAAACATATGGAGTTTGTGATTTATTGCATAGAAACATATAAAGGCAGAAAAAACCTTGATGGCAAAGCTGCATACCAAAAATTAAATAAGACTGGCGCCATTGATTACAATGATAATAATTACAATGCTCTGCATACTTTCGGTGATGAGCATATTATCTGGAATATAGAAGAATATTTAAAAGACCATTAAGACATATAGATATACAAAATTGAAAAATACGATATAATGTTGAAAATAAATCCTTTGTGCCTTTGTGTGAGGTTCTTCTTTTTACTTTTTTAAATACGCTTGACGCATATTATAATGGTAATTTATACTATTTTTTAGGGAGTACAGCGTTAGAATGAATAAAATACCAAAATATAATATTGTAACATTTATATTTTCTACTGTTGTAATTTCTAGTACTATAGTTATCATGTTCTTAATAAAATTTAATGTTTTTTTTATTAGCGTTGGTATTATATGGATTATTCTAAATATATATTCAATAATTGTTACTTTAAAATTGACTGATATTCAAATAATAGATAATGATATAATTTTAAAACGTATTTTTAATAACAAACAGATTAGTTTGGTAAATTTTAAATTAAAAGATGTTTCAATAAGGAGGCACCCATATTTTCTTATTGAAACTATTAAAGGAAATATATTAGTTAATTACACATATGATAATTATCAAAATATTTCAGAGCTTTTAATAAAATTATACCCCACTAGATTAGAACCTTTTAAACTAATGGTTAATAAATATATTTTATTGCCATTTAAATCATAATAAGATAAGCCGAACATGTTAGATTTAATGCATGCTCAATTAATTTTTAATTAATAAGTAAATTAAGCTTTGCTGTAGCAAATTTCTTCTTTTTACTTAAAAAATACGCTTGACGCATATTATAATGGTAATTTATACTATTTTTAATCATATTAAAGAGAATATTTTATGTAGAGTTGTTATTATTAAAGGTTACCAAGATGATGAAATATTTTAGTTTTTTTATTATTCTAATATTTTGTATGTGTAATTGTAATACAAATACTGATAGAACAAAAATAGAAATAATTAACATAGCGCCAAAAGAATTAGCAGATAATATTAATTTAAATATGGAGCAAACGATAGATGAATATAAAAATATTAGAATTCAAATGACCGATAAAATAAGATACGTTGGTCCACCGCCTAATTTTGATGAATTCGGTAACCTTATTGACAGTGACAATTCACAAATAATAGTTTATTTTGGCTACTCAGGGAAGATATATTGGGATATATCTTTTTATTTTGATGAAATAATTAATGATGATTTATATGTTGGCGATATAGTAACAGTTCAAGGTGATTTTGAATCCGCGGAGCGGAATCAATATGGAGAAGATGTTTTTATTCATATAAAAAACTGCGTTATTGTCGAAATTAAAAGTGAACAAGAATTAAAAAATATAATGGACAATGCTTTAATTGATTTTTTTAATTTTTATGACAATAATTGTATTGAATATACAGAATTAGATGAAAATATTTATGAACTAAAAAAGTTTATAGATTTTCCGCACAGCTATAAAAGAATTGGAAGAGGAGTTTTTCCAAACCTTGTTTTTTATTATTATTTAGATGATTTCAGGCTTTCTGCATTACATCATGAAAGAGGTAATATGAAGGGTGTAGTAGAAGCACATACATCACAATTTCTTGATGTCCAATTTTCATTCCATCTTGATAAAAATGAAAGGTCGATTTTGAAATTGCATGTGATTGCGCCAAAAGAAGAACAAACAGACAGGATTATTAGGAATTTAGATTATTCTATCCCCAAATATGTAGTACATAGCAGTAAAGGTAATGCAGAGTATTACGAAGAGTTACAAAATTAAAGTGCTGCTGACCTGTAATGGACATCCCCTTAAGAAATATAAACCATGTCCTTTGAGCCCTTAAAAGGTAAATTTCCATTAAAAATAGGCAAAAAAAGCAAAAACAGTAAGAATATCCAGCCAATAATTGGGTAAATTACTATTTTTAAAGGGAAAATTCATATATAATGCCCGAAATATAAAAAAATTTGACAAATTACTAGTGAAAATCAATTTTTCGCGGTTGACATATAACAATTTCACCCCTAAACTAAATATATGAACATATCTACATACACAGTTAAGCCAAAACTGCCCCCGGTTTTGAAGCCACTTGAGGAGATTGCCAGAAATCTCTGGTTGTCATGGAATTATGACGCGGTTCAGCTTTTTATAAGGCTGGATTATGATAGCTGGATTTTATCACAGCAGAGTCCGATTCGGACATTGGGAATGGTTAGTCAGGAACGACTGGCACAAACAGCCAAAGACGATTCGTACCTGGCTGCTCTAAAGGAAGTTTATGACAGATTCCAGCGCTATAAAAAAGGTGATACCTGGTACAGAGGAAGCCATAAGGATGTAGTTGCGTATTTCTCAATGGAATACGGAATGGACGCATCGCTTCCGATTTATTCAGGCGGTCTTGGAATTCTTTCCGGCGACCACATGAAGACTTCATCAGACTTGGGTCTTCCTCTCGTCGGCATTGGGCTCCTTTACAGACAGGGATATTTTAAACAGATGCTGAACGCCGACGGCTTCCAGCAGGAAAGCTATCCCGAAAACGACTGGTACAACATGCCCGTCGAAAAGAAAATCGGTAAAGATAATCAGCCGTTAAAGATTACCGTAGATTTAGCGGGAAGACAGGCAGTCGCCCAAATTTGGGAAGTAAAAGTCGGCCGCTCTTCACTCTATCTTTTAGATACCAATATTGAAGAAAACTCTCAGGATATCCGTAATATTACAGCGGCGCTCTACGGCGGAGATAAAGAAACCCGTATGCAGCAGGAAATCCTGTTGGGCATTGGCGGCATTCGCGCTCTGCGCGCGTTGGGAATTAATCCTGCTGCCACCCACATGAACGAAGGACATGCCGCTTTCCTCGGTATTGAGAGAGCCCGCGAAATAATGAGCGAAAAGAGTTTCTCTTTTGAGGAAGCGCGCGAGGCTGTCTGGCCGACAAATATCTTTACAACCCATACGCCGGTTCCGGCAGGAAATGAGCGTTTTGAGATTACCATGATGGAAAAATATTTCCGCTCATGGCCTCAGGTGCTGGGAATTGCCTGGAAGGATTTCCTCGGGCTTGGAAGAATCAATACAAACGACGAGCGCGAAACTTTCTGTATGACAGTTCTTGCGATTAAAATGGCAGCTTATGCAAACGGCGTTGCAGCATTGCACGGCGTTGTATCGCGCGATATGTGGAAGGGGCTCTGGCCCGGTCTTCCGATTAACGAAGTTCCAATCGGTCATGTTACAAATGGAGTACATCCGCGCACATGGATTTCTTCAGGTATGCTCGATCTTTTAGACAGATATTTCGGACCTCACTTTGAAGATAAACCTGCAGAAATCTCAATATGGGATCGCATGGATCGTATTTCTGACGAAGAGCTTTGGCGTACACACGAACGCCGCCGCGACAGACTTGTAGCATTTGTGCGCGAACGGGTACGCGAGCAGTATAAACGCACAGGCGCAATGGAAAGACGCATTAAACAAGCGGAAGATGTTCTTTCACCTTACGCGCTTACCCTTTGTTTTGCGCGCCGTTTTGCGACTTACAAACGCGGCAATCTGCTTCTCCGCGATCCTGAGCGTTTGCTTCGCCTGGTCAGAGACAATGACAGACCCGTTCAATTAATTTTTGCCGGTAAGGCGCATCCGCACGATATGCCCGGTAAAGATTTAATCCGCGATATTATTCACTTTGCAGAAAAGTATGATGTAACAAACCGAATTGTATTCGTAGAAAACTACGATATAAATGTTGCCAAATATTTAACTTCAGGCGGCGACGTATGGCTTAATACTCCGCGCCGTCCCATGGAAGCGTCCGGTACCAGCGGTATGAAAGCCGCAATGAACGGTGTACTTAACTGTTCTATTTTAGACGGCTGGTGGGATGAAGCTTACAATGCAGAAGTCGGCTGGGCGATAGGACACGGCGAACAGTATGTTGACGAGAAACTTCAGGACGATGTTGAAAGCAAAGCGCTGTACGATCTTCTGGAACGCGAAATTGTACCGATGTTCTACGACAGGGGACGTGACGGACTTCCCCGCGGATGGATCAAAATGATGAAAGACTGCATGAAGCAAATCGGGCAGTCAATGGATTCACACCGCATGCTTATGGATTATTCCAATCATTTCTACTTCCCTGCACTTAAGAATTACCGCCGTTTCAGCAAAGACGATTATGCCGAATCAAAATCTCTTGCTGCATACTTTAACAGACTTAATCATGCATGGAACAGTTTAAAGATTGTCAAAATTGAGTCTAACGCAAAACCTGTTATGCAGCGCGGCGATATGCTTACCGTTACAGCCTACCTCGACCTTGGCACCATGAAACCTGAGGAATTACAGGTTGAACTGTATCACGGTACTGTATCGAATCAGACAAGCGATATTACCGATGCGAGAAGAACTGAAATGAGATGGCTCAAAGGTGAAGGCGCGTTGAATCTGTATCAGGTACGCATAGAATGTGTCGATACCGGAATGCAGGGACACACGGTGCGTATTCTGCCAAAGCATGAAGCTTTGATACATCCGTACAGAGGCTATATCAAGTGGGCGTAGCCTAGAGAGGCGCGTCCGGGAAATAATAAAAGGCAGTAACCCAGTCACCTGCCGTAAAACAAAACAGGGGGTTTTCAAATGCAGCAACCTGCATCGTTCAAGTATCTTGACGTAACTGCGTCATTCTTTGTCGGCATTCTAATCATCAGCAATATTGCCTCATCGGCGAAAATTGCTGATCTTGGAATATCACTCTTTACAATTCCGCTTGTCTTTGACGGCGGCACTATCCTTTTTCCGCTTGTGTATGTGCTTGGCGATGTGATTACAGAAGTATATGGATTTAAAACAACACGGCGTGTTATCTGGACAGGGTTTGCGGCAATGGCTCTTGCCGCGCTGGTTTTCTTCGTGCTTGGCGTGCTGCCGGCAGAAGCATACTGGGAAGAAACCGCCGGTACTGAAGCCTACAACGCAATTCTGGGCGGCATGAGTTACGGCGGCATTGTGCTTGCAAGTCTTGCCGCCTATCTTGCCGGTGAATTTTCCAACGCAGCGATACTTTCAAAATTAAAAATAAAAATGAAAGGAAGAATGCTTTGGGTAAGGACAATAGGCTCTTCGCTTGTAGGTCAGTTTTTAGACACGATGATCTTTGTGTTTATAGCGACGATTACCGGTGTTTTTGGCTGGGAGATTTTCTGGAGCCTTGTAATTACTAACTATATTTTAAAATGCGGTATAGAAGCCATGATTACTCCGCTGACATATAAAGCGGCGGGCTTCTTGAAAAAGAAAGAAGGCGCTGACGTTTATGACGGCTAATATCAGTCTTGACTTAAAAGCCTTTATTATTTAGCCTCTAAATATATCTTATTTTAGGAGAGAGAAATGAAAAGGGTATTATTAGTTTTAGTTTTTTTTATAAGTTTTTCAGCAGCGAGTCTTTCTGCATGGGAAGCGAATGATTTAACAAAATATCCGCCCTGTATGACGGCGAGTAACTGGATTTTAAATCTTGGTGTCGGGATTAATCCTGATTGGCTTGATAGTATAGGAGAAGATTATTATTGGCTTCCGGCATTCCGTTTATCTTTTGACAAGAATACCCCGATAGGAGACAAGAAACTGCCGTTTTTCTTCGGCGGTCTTATAGGTTATACCGGGTATGGTTTTAATCATAGTGACTATGGTTGGCATCACCATCAAATACCGCTTGGTTTTCGCATCGGTTACCATTTTAACTGGGGTGTAGACGGGCTTGATACCTATGCGGTTACTACGATTGGATACACTTTTGGTTTTACCGATAATAAAGATATAGAATACAACAGAAAATTCAGCGATGATTTTTTTACATACTTTAATATTGGCGCCAGGTGGTTTATAAGCAAGGGTTTTGGCTTTTGGCTTGAAGCTGGTTTACATCCTTTCCTAATTTTATCACATCCTCGTGATGCATTTGGCTTGGATATTGGATTGGCTTTTAAGTTCTAGACGACAGACTCAGCCGCCAAGGATTTCATACAGGCGTTCCAGGTCTTCCATTGAGTAATACTCGATATTGATTTTTCCGATGTTCAAGTCGCCGTCAATGGCGACTTTGGTTCCCAGTTTATCTCTGAACTTCTCTTCCATTGCGTCAATCTCCGGCGGACGCTTTTTGCCTTTGCTTGTTTTTGCGCCGGAAGGTTTACTCTTGCCTGAGCTGTCTTCCGCATTTATTGCCGACGCGCGTTTTTCCGCTTCCCTTACCGAGACATCACCTGCAAGCATTTCTGTGTAAAGTTTTTCTCTTGCCTTAGCATCGCTTACAGACAACAGCGCTCTTGCGTGTCCTGAGCTGACTTTTCCTTCCTCTATGCTTTTTTGGATCTGGATAGGCAGCTTTAACAGGCGAAGCGCATTAGCGACTGTGGAACGGTTCTTTCCCATTCGCATCGCAAGCTCATCCTGCGAAAGATTGGAAAAGTCCATAAGGTTTTTATACGCAGCAGCTTCTTCAATCGGGTTTAGGTCAGTGCGCTGGATATTTTCGATTAGCGAAACTTCCAAACGCTTTTGGTCGGTATAGTCGCGGATGATGACAGGAACCGTATCAAGACCGGCAAGTTTTGCGGCACGTGTTCTGCGCTCACCGGCAATTATTATATATGTGCCGTCGCCTGCATCCGCCGCGATAATCGGCTGGATGATGCCGTAGGTTTTTATCGAGTCTGCAAGTTCATTAAGCTCTGTTTCGTCAAAATTTTTCCGGGGCTGTCCGGGATTTGGAACAAGTTTTTCAACAGGAAGCTGCGCAATGTCGTTTGCCTTATTTCTTCCGGTTGATGAAACGGCAGCGGCAGATGTTTCGCGTACTGGTGATGAGGATGCAGCTTCTTCTTCCGCAGGATTTGATTTACCGTCATTGTTATCAAGCAGAGCATCAAGACCTCTGCCAAGACCTATTCTGCGTGCCATTAATTACCGCCTGCTTTTTCCCGCTTAATAATTTCCTGAGCAAGCGTCTTGTATGCTCTGGCGCCCGGACACTGAGGATCATAAAGTGATATCGGCATTGAATACGAAGGCGCTTCCGAAAGACGAATGTTGCGCGGGATAATTGTGTTTAAGACTCTTTCTTTAAATTGAGCGCTCACTTGTTTTATTACGTCATTTGCAAGGCGCGTCCTGGGATCGTACATTGTAAAAAAGATGCCGCCTATTTTTAATGAGGGGTTAAAACTTTTCTGCACACTTTTTGAAGTTTCTAAAAGCTGCATCAATCCTTCCATCGCAAAATATTCGCATTGCATTGGTATTAAAACGGAGTCGGCAGCGCCAAGACCGTTCATTGTTAGTTGTCCCAGAGACGGAGGGCAGTCTATCAATATATAATCGTATTTGTTTTTTATGGGAGCAAGCGCCTTTTTTAAAAAGTAGTTTCTCTCTTCCTGATCGATTAACTCTACGGCTGCGCCCGAAAGGTCTTTGTCGGCGGGAATAACCTCAAGGTTTTTTACTGCGGTTTTTCTGATAGCCTGTTCAATTGTAACCTCTTCGGAAAGCAGTTCATAGATTCCGGGCTTTGGAGGATTAGCTCCGATGCCGCTTGAGAGGTTTGCCTGAGCGTCAAAATCAACTAAAAGAACGGTCTTTCCGGCTTCCGCGAGGTACGCCCCAATATTGATTGCCGAGGTAGTTTTGCCAACGCCACCTTTCTGGTTTACAAAGACACAAATCGATCCCATGGATATAATGTAACAAATAATGGACTTTGTAACAATAGATTTTGAGACAGCAAAGTATTCGCAGGAGAGCGCTTGTTCCGTTGGACTGGTTAAATTTCAGGACGGCAGGGCAGCCGATACCTATTATTCTCTGATACGTCCGCCGCGTCTTTATATCCGCCCGGATTTTACAAAGATACATGGTCTTACCGTAGACGACGTGAGAGACGCGCCGCGCTTTAACGATTTATGGGACAGCGCAATTAAGCCCTTCATTGGGGATTTCCCTCTGGCTGCCCACAATGCTCCATTTGACATGGGAGTCCTTCGAGCTGTCCTTAATTGGTATGAATTATCGATACCATCGCTTTCTTTTTTCTGCACATGTCAGCTCTCCCGCCGCACTTGGACAGAATTAAAGTCTCATGCGCTTACAAAACTCGCGGACAACTTCGGCATTATCTACGAAGCGCACAACGCCCTGGACGACGCGATGACCTGCGGCAAACTTGCGCTCATGTCTGCGGAAAAGTTCGGCTGCGCAAGTGTAGAGGAACTGCTTGCCGCCACGGGTGTGAAGATGGGTGTGTTGGGGTAAAGCTTATTGTATCCTTTTACCAAGTGCTGTTTTTAACGCTTCCATGTTTGCCTCGGTTCCGGGACCGCCGGGCTGCAGCTCTTCTTCGGTTATGTCGAGCATGAAGGGGCGGCGTCCGACATGCTCAGCGTAATGAGCATCGGACGAAGTTGTTAACGGAAAGCCGAGAGTATTTAAATGCGCGTTGTTAAACATCGGAGGAATGCGGACACATTCGAGCGCAGACCAGGGACCGCCGACAATGATGCCGAGCTGACTTGCCATGGAAAAGGCAGGACGATCAATGTGAGCAGGAATGACGATACCGCCGTACTCAATTACTTTTTGACCAATATTATCTATACTTAAATCAAGCGGGTTAACCAAATAATACTCAACCTCTCCTTCGATATTTTCATCTTCATCAACATAGACTTGATCGCCTGTTTTATCGGGATTGTTTAAAAAGGGCGTAAGTATCGAGTAGGCATATTCGCTGAAAGCCATGCTCTTTTCCAGATTTGAAAATAAACACAGAACATGAACTTCTTCGCTTGTTGTAGCTTCCATTCCAAAGATGGGAATAATTCCGTATTTAGCGCTCAGTTTTGAGAAAGCCGGACAGTTAAGACTTGAGTTGTGATCCGTAAGTGCCATCAGTTTTATTCCCTTGGATTCACCAATCTCCAGAATCCGCTTTGGAGATAAGTCCAAAGAGCCGCAGGGGGAAAGGCAGGAATGATTATGAAGATCCGCTAGCATGGTTCGCTACTCCGTTGCGTACAAATCCCAAAGTTTGCCGGAAACTGTAAACTGATTTTCCTTTGTGCGGATTATTGCGATACCTTCATCTTTTGCCGCCTCCATCATGTCATCGGGAAGCGGGCGTGAATTGCAAATTATGATTACAGAAACATTTACAAGCGAAGCGACAGCAACTGTATTTTTATGAGCTTGAATTGTAATGAGTGCGCCGCCGTCTTTGGCATGAGCCATTACATCGGAAAGAAGGTCTGATGTATAGGCGCCTTTTACTTCGGCGTCTTCGAATTCGTTCTGGCAGATTTCCGCGCCAAGAGCTGCCGCTACTTCTGATATTTTCACACCATCTCCTTATGTTTCGTCTTTGGAGGAATTAACAAACACGACAGATCGGATTGTAGTTCCTTTTCCAAGCGCGGAGTCAATCGAAAAATCATCGGAAACGCGTTTTGTGTTTGCCAGCCCCATTCCCGCGCCGAAACCAAGAGAGCGGATATACTCATTGGCTGTTGAGTAGCCTTCTTTTAAAGCCTGATTAATATCTTCGATGCCGGGACCTGTATCAGCTGCCACTATTACCACTTTGTCAGGAAAAATTGAACAGCGCATTACGCCGCCGTTTGAATGAACAACTTGATTTATTTCCAATTCATAGCAGGCAATGGCAACGCGTCTTATCAGTTTTGGATCGAAGTTTCTATGTTTAAGCGCCTTTTTAATTTCTGTTGACGCTCTTCCGGCAAGTTCAAAATTATAATGCACTGAAGTATATTCCATTTCTGTGAATGCAGACGGAATAGAGGCATCGCTGCCTTCTTTGTGAAGTTTCTCCAAGCGCAGCACTTCGCGGTTCATTTCGATCAGCAAATTGCGGATTACATCGGTAGATGTAAGAATTCCTACAAGTTCGTTATCCTTGTTTAATACAGGAAATCTTCCGTACCGGTATTTGTTAAGGTAAGAAATTGCAAAAGAGAGAGGCATGTCGTCTTGCAGATGGATAACATTTTTTGTCATTCTCTCTTCCACAAGGGAGTCGATATAACCCTTGTCCAATGCGCTGATAATATCTTCTATAGAAACAAGCCCTATCAATTTATTGTCTTCTACTACGGGAACGCCTGTTATTTTATTTTCGCGCATCAATGCCTGAATATGTCTCATGGTCTGGGACTTCTCTGCGGTAAGGAGGGTAGTGGTCATTACATCTTTAATTTTAAGCTGATGGATGAGTTCCAGCACGACAGACGGAGAGTCTACGGTGCTTAATGGAATATCCTCCAGTTTTTCAGTATTGCTCACCGGCAGACCCCTTTGAATTAGATTTGTATATCTTTAAGAATAACATTGAAATTCTATAAATACAACAGTATCTTCCATAATAAAAGGCAGAAAATTCGGCATTTTGCAGGTATAATATTTAAGAGAGTAGGGGAGTTTTATGCCGATAAGATCAGTAATGAGAGTAATTTTCACTGTTCTTGTGTTTATGCTGCTTGCTGCGCCGTCTCTGTTTGCCGCTCCTTTGGAGGGCGGATATGCTCTTGCACCCAAATCGTCAGCCTCCCCGCAGGAAAAAGACCAGGCATATATTAATGCACGGCTTAGAGTAATTGAAGCGGCTAGAAAATATGAAGGTACGCCTTATCAGTACGGCGGAATGACTACAGCCGGCGTAGATTGCTCCGGTTTTCTTGGTTTAAGTTTTAAAGATGCGTTGGGAGTTGCCCTGCCGCGTTCTGCTTCTGCTCTTTATACATGGACAGTAAGAACAACTCTTGATAAAACCCAGCCCGGCGATTTCCTATTTTTCAGAACAAATTTAAATTCCGGCAGTATAACACATGTTGGTTTATATTTGGGAGATCGCGTATTTATTCACGCAGCTTCCCAGGGTCCCAAGACAGGCGTAATTTATTCTACCCTTGATGAAAATTATTGGGCTTCTGCTTATGCAGGAGCGGGCAGAGCTTTTCCTGAATCTACGCCGTTTAATATTGATACAGGCAAGACAATGCTTACAAATGTTCCGCAAAGAACACCTGCTTCCGTTTCTTCAGGCAGTACAGTAAGACCGGCTCCTGTTCCGGCTTCTCCTTCTGACACAGCTTTTGCAGACGGCAATGGCAGGCTCTTGCTTGGTGTTGCGCTTGCGCCTATCTGGAACGGTTTTATAAAGGGCGGAGATATGGTACGCGGCGTTACTTCTCAGTTTAGTCTTATAGCGGAAACATATTCATTCGGACCAAAAATGGCTTTTGGTCTTGAATTAAGACCTGAGTATGACGGCGGGCTCGGAGTTTTCCGTCTGCCGATAACATTTTCATGGGGACCAAATGAACAAATCAGATTGTTCTTCGGTCCTGTGTTAAGTTTCGGCGATGCTTCTTTTAGTGTGGATAATACTGTGCGTCATTATTCCGGCGGAACAAGCTGGATTGGCACGGCAGGATTAACCGCAGCGCCCTTTAAATTTAATTCAAAGAGCGGCGATTTTTCTCCGTATATAGAAATTGCCTGGCAGTCTTATTTCAGCGACAACAGCGATTTTGATATGGCAGCCGACTTTTCCGCAGGCTTCCGTTTCTCCACAGGCATCAGGTGGCTGATTAATGTACTTTAAACCCTATCAGCCAAAAGTGTTAATCATAAGCGGCGGCTGATGCGTTGCGTCAATTGTATCGCGCCACAAACTGCTTTCCGGGTTAACTTTGTTGCGGTGAGTTATAACTGTTTTAATCGGTAAATGAACAAACCTGTTGTTTACAAGACCAATGATAACCTTTGTTTTTCCCGCCATTGCCGCATGAGCCGCCGCGTTGCCGAGGCGTTCGCAATAGATTGAATCATCAGGGTTTGCCGGAGCTGAACGAAGCGCATAGCTTGGATCGATATACTTTAAGCTGACTTCCATTTTCTTTTCTTCAAAGTGTTTAAGGATTCTGCTGCGCAGATAAATACCGACATCCGCCATTTTAACATTGCCGCCAGCATCGAATTTCTTTTCTGTTAAAAGCTGATCCTGCATTGCACCCTCGGCAATGACGATAACCGCGTGTTTGCGTTTTTTAAGCCGTTCTTCCAGGTGAGTTAAAAAGCCGTTGTAGCCTTCCAGATTGAAAGGAACTTCCGGGATCAATACAAAGTTGACTTCGTGGCTCGCAAGCGCGGTATGTGCCGCGATAAAACCTGAATCCCTGCCCATTACTTTTACAAGCCCTACGCCGTTCATCGCGGACTGCGCTTCAACATGCGCTGCCGAAACAACTTCTACAGCTTTTGCTACTGCAGTATTAAAACCAAAAGAACGGTCTATCAAAGCAAAATCGTTATCAACCGTTTTTGGAATTCCAATCATGGCAATTTTCAATTTTCTTTTATTGACTTCATCAGCAATATCAAGAGTGCCTCTTTGTGTGCCGTCTCCGCCGATAACAAAACACATATTCAAATTGAGTTTTTCCATTGTATCGACAATTTGCTCAACTTCCCTTCCGCCGCCTCTGGCGCTGCCTAAAAATGTGCCGCCGATTTTGTGAATATCATCAACAACATCAGGATTTAATTCTCTTACACCGTATTCGTATTCCGGCAGAAAGCCTAAATACCCGTAACGTATACCTGTTATCCTGGTTACTCCGTAACGAATCCAAAGACAGCGTACAATTGCTCTGATAACGTCATTTATTCCGGGGCAAAGTCCTCCGCAGCTTACGATACCTGCATGTACATGAGCAGGTGTAAAATAAATTTTTTCCCTTGGACCAGCGCGTTCCAGTACTTCATGTCTGGCAACTGACGGCTGCGCTCCCGGTACTATAAAAGAGCTTAAACGTACAAACCTGTCATCTGTAACAAAATTTGCGGCTTTATCTCCGTGTGTCTTTGACATCTGAATAGGCGATTGAACTGTAGGTGTACCCAGTTCCTCAATAGTGAAATCCTGTTTATTTTCTTCCATTTTCATAATCCTCCGAAAAATTCATCCTTTTTTCTATTATAATACTACATAAGCATTTTCGCAAATCCCCGCCGGGTTGAGTTTTCCAAAGGTTTTATTGTATAATCAATTATGAAATTCACTCCATTTATGGGCAAATTCGGCTCAAACAAATTAGTAATGATAATCGCGGGGATATTGGTGCTTATTATTTTAGGTACCAGTGTTTTTATTGTTGATCAGGCGGAAAGGGCGGTAATTACCCGCTTTGGCAAGTATGTCTCTACAAAGGGACCGGGACTGCATATTAAGCTGCCCTTCGGCATTGACCGCAATTATACGGTTAACGTAACGGGTATACAGACCCAGGAATTCGGTATAAGGTCTGCCAGAAGAAATGACTTTACTACAAATACAGTTAACGCTATTCAAACAAGCGAATCCATCATGCTTACAGGCGATTTGAATATCGTCAATGTCGAATGGATTATTCAATATGTTATTGATGATCCAAGAGCATGGATTTTTAATGTAAACGATCCTGTTAAAACAATCCGCGACGTTTCGCGTTCTGCGATTAATATGCTTGTCGGCGATCGCGCGATTATGAACATAATGAGCGCGGAACGTACAGCAATAGAAAACGCGAGTCTTGCCTTTATGAACGAAACATTTAACAGATACGGTCTTGGCATCAATGTAATAACTGTAAAGCTTCAGAATGTTCTTCCCCCATCCGGCATATCAGAGGGCATGAGCGTACAGCAGGCTTTTGAAGATGTTAACAAGGCGAAGCAGGATCTTGAACGTCTTATAAATGAAGGTCAGCAGGCTTACAACGAAGAAATTCCCAAAGCAAGAGGCGAAGCCCAGCGGATGATACAGGTAGCGGAAGGATATGCCGCGCAGCGTGTTAATAAAGCAAACGGTGATGTTGCCCGTTTTAACTCGGTATATTCTGAATATATCCGCGCGCCGGAAGTTACAAGGCAGCGTCTTTATTACGAAATGGTGGAAGAAGTATTTAAAGATGAAAAAGGTATGGTTATTATCGATCGTAATCTTGATAATTTCCTGCCTCTGAGAAATCTTGGAGGAAGCAGATAATGAAAAAGATCGTTACAACAATATTATTAATTTTTATTATTTTT